>JRHI01000182.1_pt1 | contig 70587 bp, 70 predicted proteins | sample 215371 | NCBI WGS metagenome assembly JRHI01 (sample SAMN02929681, study PRJNA255918) | sediment metagenome | biome: cave system; feature: Ice Cave; material: Sediment; isolation source: sediment from deep within a dark volcanic ice cave with no known source of... ... | reverse complement strand
CCGGGTCGCAACAACCGAAAGGTTGACCTATGAGCGAGATGACCTACCTGCAGGCGATCTCCGCCGGCCTGCGCGACGAGCTCCGTGCCGACGAGCGCGTGTTGATGATGGGCGAGGACATCGGCGCGTTCGGCGGCGCGTTCAAGGTCACCGACGGGTTCATCGAGGAGTTTGGGGCCGATCGGGTGATGGACACGCCACTGGCCGAGTCGGCGATCATCGGCTGCGCCGTCGGGGCGGCGGTGGTCGGCCTGCGGCCGGTGTGCGAGATGCAGTTCTCCGACTTCATCTCCTGTGGCTTCGACCAGCTCGTGAACGTCGCAGCCAAGATGCACTACCGCCAGGGTCTGGCGGTGCCGATCGTTGTCCGACTACCGTCGGGTGGCGGCTTCTCCGGCGGTCCGTTCCATTCCCAGAACCCCGAGGCGTGGTTCATGCATTCTCCGGGCATCAAGGTCGTCGCGCCGGCCACCGCCGAGGACGCCAAGGGGCTGCTGCACGCGGCGATACACGACCCGAACCCGGTCTGCTTCATGGAGCACAAGCACCTCTACCGGCGGGTGAAGGGAGAGGTTCCTGACGGTGTGTACGAGACTCCGTTCCGCGCGCGCGTAGCTCAGGAGGGATGCGACCTGGTGGTGATCGCGTATGGCGCGATGGTGCACGTCGCGCTCGAGGCGGTTGCGGATTTGGACGGCGCATCGGTCGAAGTGCTGGACCTGCGATCGCTGGTGCCCCTGGACGAGGAGGCCGTGTTGGCCTCGGTGGAGAAGTGCTCCAAGGTGGTGATCTTGGATGAGGCGAATCAGATGTGTGCCGCGGGAGCGCAGGTGGCGGCGGTGATCGCCGAGAAGGGATTCGAGTCGTTGGATGGCCCAGTGGTCCGGGTCGCCTCGCCCGATGTTCCGATTCCGTTCTCGCCGCCGCTCGAGCAGGCGGTCTTGCCCAGCGTCGAACGTGTGAGGGAGGCGTGCCGTGAGCTCCTCGCGTACTGAGGCTCGGTCGACGGGTGGCGCTGGGACAGTCACACTCGTCGACGTGACGATGCCGCAGATGGGGGTGTCGGTGGCCGAGGGGACGGTGGTGCAGTGGCGCTCGGCGGTCGGCGATCACGTCGCGGCGAACGAGACGGTGTGTGAGATCTCGACCGACAAGATCGACACGGAGGTGCCGGCTCCCGTCTCCGGTGTGCTGGCCGAAGTGCTGGTCCCGGTCGGCGAGACGGTGCCGGTGGGAGCGGTACTGGCCCGGATCGCGGGCGTGGGCGGCTCGAGTGCCCCCGTCGCACCGGATGCCCCGGTCGCCCGTGAGAAACCCACCTCCGACGCGCGGGCGCCGGCCACCAACGGGCGCGGCGGCGCCACTCGCGGTGGTCGTTACTCCCCCGTCGTCGCGCGGATCGCCGCCGAACACGGGATCGACCTCTCGGCTGTCTGCGGCACCGGCCGCGGTGGGCGTGTGCGCAAGCAGGACGTGCTGGCCCATCTCGAGGGCGCTGAGCCACCGGGCGGCGGGAATGGCGCCACGGTCGAGGCGCCGCTGCACATCGAGAGCCCGTACCGACCCGAGCTGGCTGCGGCTCCGAGTGCGGGCGGCGGGTTGTCCCGCATGCGCCGGCAGATCGGGGAGCACATGAAGCGCTCGCTGGACACCGCTGCCACATGCACGACCTGGATCGAGGTCGACATGAGCCGGGTCGAGCGTGCGCGAGTGCCGCTGCGGCTGACCGCGCTCGCTTTCGTTGCCCGCGCGTGCGTTGCCGCGCTGCGAGAGCAGCCGGCGCTGAACGCCTGGCTCGAGGGCGATCGGTACGTCCGCCACGACGAGGTTCACCTCGGGATCGCCGTGTCGCTGGGGGACGACGGTCTGATCGTCCCTGTCGTTCACCGCGCTCACGAACTCTCGGAGGAAGGCCTGGGCAGCCGGATCAAGGATCTCGCGCTGCGCGCGCGAGCGCGGGAGCTCTCGCCCGACGAAGTGCGCGGCGGTACGTTCACGATCACCAACCCCGGCCAATACGGGTCGGTCATGGCCACCCCGATCATCAATCAACCACAGGTAGCGATCCTCGACCTGGAGGCGGTGGTCAAACGCCCGGTCGTCGTGATCGATGCTGACGGCAACGATGCGATCGCGATTCGTCCGATCACGATCCTCGGCCTGAGCTGGGATCACCGCGCGCTCGACGGCGTACAGGCGGCTCAGTTCCTGGCGTCGGTGAAGCGCCACCTGGAGGGTTTGCCTACGGCGTAGCATGGGTCAGATGAGCACGCTGGAGTTGTGGGTCTGCCAGCTGGGCACGCTCGAGTACCGCCACGCCCTCGCGTTGCAGGAGCGCATCCGGTCGGCCCGGCAAGCCGGTCTCGTACCGGACGTTCTGCTGCTGCTCGAACACTGGCCCGTGCTGACGCGCGGACGCCGGTCGGACGCGGGCGACTTGCCGATGGGCGAGGACTGGTACCGGGCGCAGGGGATCGACGTCGTCGATGTCGACCGCGGCGGCAAGATCACCTACCACGGCCCGGGACAGCTCGTCGGGTACCCGATCGTCGGCGTGGCTGACGTTGTGGCCTATGTGCGTTTGCTCGAGCAGGCTCTGGTCGCGGCGCTGGCCGAGGAGGGTGTGCCCGCACGAGCGCGGTTTGACGACGGACCTGACTTCACCGGCGTCTGGGTCGGCGAGCGCAAGATCGCCTCGATCGGGGTCCACGTCCAGCGAGGGGTGACCACCCATGGGTTCGCCGTCAATGTCGAGAACGACCTCCAGCCGTTCTCCTGGGTCGTGGCCTGCGGCTTGCCCGACGTGCAGATGACCTCGCTGATCAAGGAGACCCGGCGCCTCGCCGGGCAGATGCCCTGCTTTCGCAAGCGCGCCGCGCTCGGGGTTGCCCGGGCGCTGGGGCGCCGGCAGCGGCTGGTCAGCCTGGCCCGGCTGGAGGCAGCCGCCGGGCGGCTGCCCGACGGCGCGGACCGCGCGCTACAGCCGCAGTAGCTTCGTCACCGTTGCCGTGATCCGCTCCGGCTCGCGGGTGAGCTGGAGCCAGGTGAGCCTCACGTTTGCCCACCCGGCCAGCGTCAGCCGCTGATCATTGCGGCGGTCGCGTTCGGTGGCTTGCCGCGTCCGGTGGACGCGGTGGCCGTCGGTCTCCACTACCGCCTTTCGGGACCGCCAGACGAAGTCCACCCGGATCGCCGGCTCGCCGTCGTCGAGGTCGATCCACGCGTTGACTTCGGGTGCGGGGAGGCGCGCGTCGCGCACCAGGGCGAGGAACCGCTCCTCGAATTCGCTCCAGGTGAACGTGCTCCCCGCGACGTGCTGGTGCAGCACGTCGCGGAGGTTCGCCGCGCCGGCCCGGGTCGGGTTGCGCTCGAGCTGATCCGCCACCGCCGGCAGGTTCAGCGCCCCCTCGACCTCGGCCTGGTCGAAGGTCCGCTCCAGCCCGCGGCGATTCACGCAGGACGCGAGGTCGAGCAGGGTGCGGGCGACGGTCGTGCACGGGATGCCGTCCACGATCGTTACATCGGCGTCGACGAGGGTCCGAGAACGGTGGATCTTGATGCTCGTCCCGCGGCGCCGATGGCCCGCGTCGGTCCGCACGGTGACGTCGATGACGGCTCGGTGCTCGGCGCGCAGCTGCAACAGCGCAGCTGCCGATTGGTGCGACAGGACCGCGCCTTCGCCGCCCGCCAAGACCGCCGCCATGTATCGCCCCTTGCGAGTGAGCAGCGCCTCCGGCACGAGCGAATAGACGCTGCGATGGATCCGGTGGAGACGTCCGCTCGCGGCTCGTTTGCGGGCGCCCGATGCGGTGAGGCCGAGCCGCGTCAGCTGATCCACGCCGAACACCGCGTGCTGAACCGCAGCCAAGGCCGCGACCCCCGCATCGACGGAGGCGGCGTTCACCAGGGGGTCGGCGCTTAACGGGACTGTGGGTTGCGTTTTGCGCCGACCCTCGCTCCCAGCTGACCATGTGCGACTCATGGCGTCGATCGTGACCGAGAAAACGTCAGGCGTGGGTCACGCCCTGAGCCAAATCTGTCAAACCGAAACGTCGCCGTTGCCGAGCGCTAGCCTTGACTACGTGAACGCGCGTGAGCATGTGACCCGATCGCGGTCCAATCCTGGAGGCATGTCGGATGTCCTCAGCGTGCTCGGCACGCGGGATGTGCAGCCCCACCGGGGACGCAAGCCGCCGTGGTTCAAGGTTCCGGCGCCCGGCGGACCGCGCTACCGGGAGCTGCAGGCGCTGATCACCGAGGAGAATTTGCACACCGTCTGCCAGGAGGCCGCGTGCCCGAACATCGGCGAGTGCTGGCAGCGCGGGACGGCGACGTTCATGATCCTCGGGGACACGTGCACGCGGCGCTGCGGCTTCTGCAACGTCAAGACGGGCAAGCCGACCTGGAACGATCCGCTGGAGCCAGCCCGGGTGGCGCGCAGCGTGGCCAAGATGGGCCTCCGGCACGCGGTGATCACCAGCGTCGACCGGGACGACCTGCCTGACCTCGGCGCCGCGGCGTTCGTCGGCGTGATCCGGCAGATCCGCCGCCAGGCGCCGCGCTGCAAGATCGAGGTGCTGACGCCCGACTTCCGCGGTGAGGAGATGCCGCTGGCCAAGGTGATAGCCGAACGGCCGGATGTGTTCAACCACAACGTCGAGGTCGTCCCACGGCTCTACCCTGTGGCCCGCCGGGGCTCGAAGTTCGAGCGCTCGTGCCGGGTGCTTCGCAACGCCAAGGCAATGGGGGGTGATGGGGTGACGACGAAGTCCGGACTGATGGTCGGACTCGGCGAGAGCTTCGAGGAGATGGTCGACGCGCTCGGGACGCTGCGAGAGCACGACGTGCAGGTGATCACCGTCGGGCAGTACCTGCGGCCGACCGAGCAGCATCTACCGATCGTGCGCTACTGGCATCCGGATGAGTTCGCCGAGCTGGAGCGGGCGGCGTATGCGCTCGGGTTCGACCACATCGCGGCTGGTCCGCTCGTGCGCAGCAGCTACCACGCCGACCAGCACGTGGCCCAGCACGAGCCGAGAACCGGGCCGCTCGCCCAAGCGCGAGACGCGGTGAGCGCGTGAGGCTCCGGCTCGCCATCGCCAGCTCGCTCGCCGCGATCAGCCTGCTCCTGCTCGCGGGCGTCCCGGCGGCCCTGGCCCGCGGCGGCAGCGGCAGCTCCGGTTTCGGCCGCGGCTTCGGGGGTGGCGGCGGCGGCTTCGGCCGCGGCTTCGGCCACGGTCACTTCTTCTTCATTCCGATCGGCGGCGGCGGTGGCGGCATCCTGGTGCTGATCATCATCGGGGTCCTGTTGCTCTACGTGCTGCCGCGCGTGATCGTCTGGTGGCGCGGCCAGCAGGCTCAGGGGACCGCGGCCCGTCGCAAAGTGGCCCAGCGCGAGCGCAAGGTCGAGCTCGCGGCGGCCGAAGCGGCCGAGGATGACCCCGCGTTTGCTCCTGACGTCGTGCGCCCCGCCGCGGCACGCCTGTTCCTGGACATTCAACGCGCCTGGGATGCCGGCGACCGAATGCGCCTGCGCGCCCTGGTCGCGCCCGAGCTGCTGAGCGAATGGGAGCGGCGCCTAGACGACTTCGACCGCAAGGGATGGCGCAACCGAGTGCGACCGGTCGGCGAACCCCGAGTCGAATACGTAGGACTGCGCAACACCGGCGACGACCGCACCAAGCGCGCGAAAGTCCGGATCGAGGCGGCGCTGCGCGACTACGTGGAGGACGCATACGGTCAGCGGGTCGGCCGCGCGGACAGCCTCTCGGAGACGATCAAGGTGCGGGAGTACTGGACGCTCGGCAAGCGCGATGGCCACTGGATTCTGCTCTCGATCGAGCAGGGCGCCGAAGGTGACCACGCGCTCAGCGAGGAAATCGTGGCCAGTCCGTGGGCCGACGATCGCGGCATGCGCGACGAGGCCTTGATCGAGGGCGCCGTCGCGGAGGCCGTGCCCGATGGGACAGCCATCGCCGAAGTCGCCGACCTCGACTTCCAGGGCGATGCGCGGGCAGCGGCGAACGATCTAAGTCTGGCCGACGGACGCTTTGCCCCCGACATCCTCGAGGTCGCGGCCCGCCGCGCGGTGGCCGCCTGGGCGGAGGCGGTCGACGGCGATGACTCCCAGCTGCTGGCGCTCGCCCATCCCGAGGCTGCCCAGCAGCTGCTTCACCCCGGGGATCCGAGCCGCCGCACCCGACTGGTCGTCCGGGGCCCGCGGGTCAAGCAGATCCGGATCACCGGTCTCGACGCGGCCGCTGTGCCGCCGACGATGACGATCGAGGTCGACCTCGAGGGTCGCCGCTACCTGGAGGACCGTAACTCCGCCGCAGTTGTCGCCGGCAGCCAGTCCCGGGCCACCAGCTTCACGGAGAGCTGGTCCCTGGCTCTCGACGGCGACGATGCCCAACCGTGGCGGATCGCCTCGGTGGGCAGCCCGGTCGCGCGGCTGTAGCGCCGCGCCCGCCCGGCCACCGGGCGCGCCGCACCGAGGCGCGCACTAGGCTGGGGCCGGCATGATCCCGATCAAGGACAACATTCCCACGGACACCTTTCCGTGGGTGACGCTCGCGCTGATCTTGGCCAACGTCGTCGTGTACATCCTCAGCACCCGACACGGCGGTTCGCTGTTCAGCGGGCCCGACTCACACGAGGTGCTCAGGTACGGCGCGATCCCGCGGGCCCTCACCCACTCCGGCGTGCATTGCGCGGATCTGGCCCGCCAGACCATCAACGGCCCGCAACCGCTTGGCGTGATCTGCAACAACACGCTGTTGACCGACAACGGGATCGCCCCCGAGAACTCGCTGCCCGGCTGGCAGACCGTCCTCACCTCGATGTTCATGCACGGTTCGATTCTCCACATCGGCGGCAACATGCTCTTCCTGTGGATCTTCGGCAACAACGTCGAGGACGCGATGGGCCACGTCAAGTTCGTCGGCTTCTACCTCGCCGGCGGGATCGCGGCGCTCGCGCTGCAGGTGGCCGTCGCGCCCAACTCGACCGCACCGACGGTTGGAGCCTCGGGAGCGATCGCCGCGGTGCTGGGGGCCTACATCATCCTGTACCCACGCGCGCGCGTGCTCACGTTCGTATTCATCATCCTGTTCTTCACGGTAATCGAGCTGCCGGCGATCCTGATGCTGGGGATCTGGTTCGCCGAGCAGGCCGTGTTCGGCGCGACGAACCTGACCAACCCGACCGGCGGCGGGGGCGGCGTGGCCTATTTCGCCCACGTCGGCGGGTTCGCCTTCGGTGCCCTGACGATCCGGCTGCTCGCCTCCAGGCGACCGCAGATTCCCTCTCGGATTCCGGCGTACTGATCGCTTGCGGTTCATCGTTCTCACGATTGCGCTCGTATTCATCGTGGCCGTCGGTGTGCTCACGGCGATGGACATCGCCCATTACGGCTTGACCGCGGTGAGCGTTCTTGCGGTCGTGATCCTCGTGCTGTTCGGAATCGGGATAGTCGGGGCGCTCACCGAGCGCCCACGGCAATGACTGACTTCAGTGTCCTCCAGGACGGGCGTGTACGCCGCTTAGCACGTGAGGCCCAGCGCCGGCGCCGGCGCCGTCACCGCCGCGTCGTCGGTGCCCTGGTGATCCTCGGGCTCGGGACGATCGCGCTGCTGGTGTTGATCGGCTCCGGAGCCTCGGGACCAGCGCCCCAGCACACCGTGGCGAGGCGCGCTGAGCCCGCGCCTCCCGCCCCTCCCGCGCCTCCCGCGCCCGCCCCCCGCCGCGTCTACGGGATCGCGCCGGCGCCCGCACAAGTCAACGCGCACTTCAAGCTGGGTCTGAGGAGCGGTCTGCTGTTCGACGTGCACTCCGGGCGAGTGCTGTGGAGCCGGGACGCGGGCGGCGAGCTCCCGATCGCCAGCCTGACGAAGATGATGACCGCACTCGTCGTCGCTGCCCGCGCCCGGCCGGATGCCCGGGTGCTGGTGACTCGTGAGGCAGTCCATTTCTCCGGATCAGGCGTGGGGCTGCTGCGGCTCGGCAAGCGGGTCTCGGTCCGCGCGCTGCTGTACGGCCTGCTGCTGCCCTCAGGAAACGACGCCGCGATCGCACTCGCCCAGCATGTGGCCGGAACCCAAGCTGGGTTCGTGGCGATGATGAACGAACGGGCGCAGGCAATGGGCCTGCGATGCACTCACTTCACCACCGTGTCCGGCATCGTCGATCAGGGCAACCGCTCGTGCGCGAGCGACCTGGCCCTCCTCGCCCGCGCGCTCCTCGATCAGCCGCAGCTGGCGCGGATCGTGGCTTCGTCCAGTGCCGTGCTGCCGTTTCCGATCAAAGGCGGGAAGCTCTACCTATACAACAACAACCCCCTGCTGAGACTGGGGTTCCCCGGTACCGACGGCGTCAAGACCGGGTACACCGTCGCGGCCGGCCAGTGTCTGGTGGCGACGGCGCGCCGCGGGCGAAGGTGGCTCGGCGTCGTGCTGCTGCATTCACACGACCCGCCGAGCCAGGCGATGCAGCTGCTGAGCTCCGGCTTTGCCAGCCACAGCGCCTGAGGCCGAGGGGGCGCTGCCGGTTTCGAGGCGCTGGCTTAGGTAGGCCGCGGTCAGCTGGCCGCGCCCCGGGACCCCGAGCAGCGGCGTGCCCTGATCCGCCGGAGCGGCGTGACCTGCTCCGCGGGGAAAGGTGGCTCAACCCCATGCATGCATCGCTGTCAGCTCGGCGCGCGCGGGGCTCGACCCGACGGCAACGCCAAAAGGCGCGCGGTGCGAACGCAGGGTGTCATAGAGTGTTGCCTTGGCAGCAGCGCCGATGCAGCCGGAGAGCGGCCAGCGCGGCAGCGCCGCGGACGATCCGGCGCTCTCGCAGGTAAATCGGAGCGATGACTCGCACGAACACGACTTTGACTGGATCGTGATCGGATCCGGGTTCGGAGGCAGCGTGTCGGCGCTGCGGCTGGCCGAGAAGGGCTACCGCGTTTGTGTCCTCGAGGCCGGCCGGCGATTCGAGGACGACGACTTTCCCAAGTCAGCCTGGAGGCTGCGCAAGTTCGTCTGGCTTCCGTCGGCCGGCAAGCGCGGAATCATGCGGATCTACCTTTTCAAGGACGTCGCCATCCTGGCCGGGTGCGGAGTGGGCGGCGGCAGCCTCGTCTACGCAAACACCTTGTACGTCCCGCCGCAGAGCTTCTTTCAGGCACGTGAGTGGCGGACCATGCAGGATTGGCAGGCCGCGCTCGCACCGCACTACGAAGTGGCCAAGCGGATGTTGGGCGCGACCGAGGTACCGTTCGAGAACGACACCGACCGGCTATTCCGGGAGCTGGCCTCCGAGATGGGTGTCGAGTACCGTCGGCCGACGGTGGGCGTGTTCTTCGGGGAGGCCGGGAAGACGGTTCCCGACCCGTATTTCAACGGCGAGGGGCCCGACCGCGCGGGCTGCATTCGCTGCGGAGCGTGCATGGTGGGTTGCCGTCACAACGCCAAGAACACCCTGCGCAAGAACTATCTCTGGTTCGCCGAGCGCAACGGAGTGCAGATCCTGCCGGAGCGCCACGTGACCGAGATCCGCGCGCTGGGGGTGCAGGACGGCTCGGAAGGCTACGCCGTCACCGCCCGGCGTCCCGGAGCCTGGCTTCGTAAGCGGGAGGCGACGCTGACGGCAAAGGGGGTGGTGGTGTCCGCCGGTGCCGTCGGTACCAACTGGCTTCTGCGCTCCTGCAAGGAGTTCGGAGGGCTGCCGCGGCTCTCAGATCGACTCGGAGAAGTGGTGAGGACCAACAGCGAGGCCCTGCTGGCGGTTACCGCAACCCGCGACAAATACGACTTCCATCGTTCGGTCGCGATCAGCTCGAGCATCTACCCCGACGAAGTGACACACATCGAGAACGTGACCTATGGCGAGGCCGGGGACGCGATGGGACTCCTGTTCACCTCGCTGACCGCGGGCGGGACACGGCTCACGCGTCCACTGAAGTGGCTCGGCGGCACCGTCTCGCACCCAATCCGGTTCGCGCGGCTGTTGTGGAAGCGAGGCTGGGCCAAGCGAACAGTGATCCTGCTTGTGATGCAGACCCTGAACAACTCGATGCGGTTGAAGCCGATCCGGCTTGGTCCGAGAAAGCTGCTGCTCACCACCGAGCAGGATCCGGACAATCCCAACCCGACCTGGATCCCGGCCGCCAATGAAGCCGCGAAGCGGATCGCCGAGAAGATCGATGGGGTCCCGCAGAGCAATCTCCCGGAGGCGCTGCTGAACACGCCGGCCACAGCCCATATCCTCGGGGGTGCGGTGATCGCTCCGGATCGCAGCGGCGGGGTGGTCGACCTGCGCCAGCGCGCGTTCGGCTACGAAAACCTGCTCGTCTGCGACGGCTCGGTCGTGCCTGCCAACCCGGGAGTCAACCCGAGCCTGACGATCATGGCGCTGGCTGAGCACGCAATGACGTTCGTGCCGGTGGCCCCGGGTGCCGCCGAGACGCCTGAGACGGACCCCGACCAAAAGCAGGTCGTCGAAGCCAAGGACCGCCCAGCCGGCGAACCCGCCCAGCACGAAGTCGGAGAACCGGCGGAACCCGCGTGACGCGGAACCTGGGAGGATCTCGTCATGGAGCGTGACCTGCAGAAGCGAATTGCCGCCAACGAGGACACGTTCCGTGTCATCAACGAAGGTATCGCCCGCGGCCAGTGGCCCGGCGAGGAGCGCGCCCCGGTCAGCTTCCGGTGCGAGTGCGCCCGACTGGGGTGCAACCTCCTGATCGAGATGGCCCTGGCCCAGTATGAAGCGGTCCGCAGCAATTCACGGCGTTTCTTCGTGGTCCCCGGACATGAGCTGCCGGAGGTCGAAACCGTCGTGGAAACGTGTGGAAACTACGTGGTCGTGGAGAAGCGCGCCGAGGCGGGCCGCGTGGCGGACCTGCTCGAATCGCCGGAGTGAGCATCAGAGGCGCGCCCCGCTGCGTCGAGGCGGAAGCACATGCGAACCTCGGTCCCCCCGGATCCGCGGTTCATGATCGTCAATCCGTCGCTCGACTGGGCGATCAGCGCCAGGCCCACGCCGAGCCCAGGGCTGTGGTCATTCGTCCGCAGGCCGCAACCATCATCGCCGATGAGGATCCATAGCTCCTCGCCGGCCACGTCGGCACTAACGTAAATCCGACCCGCATGCCCGCGATAGGCGTGCACGACGACATTGGTCAGCGCCTCAGACGCCGCGAGGCGAATAGCCTCGAGCTGGTCCGGCCCTGCGCCCGCCCTAACCGCATACTCAGCCAGCTCACGGCGTGCCGCCGGAACTGATGTAGGAATCGCTGGATAGGACTGGACCAGATTGTCGTTGTTGACGAAGCCCGTCACCTTTAGGCGGCTTACCCGGTTCGCTGGGAGAGCAATCTTCGGGTAGGGGCCCGGGCGGCAGCTCTCACCGTCTCGGAGCACGCCCTCAAGCACTCAAGCGGGCGGATTCGGCCAGGCGGTGGGACGCTCAGGGCCGGCCGAATTATGCCGCGCGGGCGGCGGAGTTCGTGGCGAGCGCGCCCCGGGGCCGTGAGCGCCTGCGCAGCATGACCCACCCGGCGCCGGCAACGGCCACGGAGGTCGCGGCCCCCAGGCCGAGACCCGCGCGAGCGCCGAAGCTCCCCATCACCCAGCCGATAACCGGCCCTCCTACCGGGGTCGAGCCTTGAAAGGCCACAAACCACAGGGACATCACTCTCCCCCGCATCGCCGGCGCTGCGGTCAGTTGCAAAGTTGAGTTTCCGGTCGCCATGAACGAGATGCTGGCGCCGCCGGCGAACGCCAGCGCGATCAGCTCGATCTCCAGCCCTGGCGCCGCAGCCGCGAGCGCCATCGCCAGGCCGAAGACCAGCGCGCTCAGCACGAGCGGGCGCAGGCCCGTCCGGCCGCGGGCGGCCATCACGAGGCCGCCGAAGACAGCGCCGACGCCCATCGCTGCGGTCATGAAACCAAAGCCGCTGGCCCCGACGTGCAGGCCCCGGCTCGCCATCACCGGCAGCGACACCTGAAACTCGTAGGTCAGACACCCGACCGCGGCCATCATCATCAGCGGCCCGGCCAGCTCAGGGGTCCGGCGGACGTAGCGCAAGCCCTCCCGCAGCTGCCCGCGTGCCCGCGGCGCCGGGGGGGTGGGATTGAGACCAGCGCGGTCCATCGTGCTGAGCGACGCGACCACGGCCACGAAGCTCCCGGCGTTGACCAAGAAACAGACGCCGATGCCGACGCCGGCGATCAGCAATCCCGCCACGGCAGGCCCGATCGAGCGGGCCACGTTGACCAGGACCGAGTTCAGGCTGACCGCGTTGCGCAGGTGCTCGGAACCGACCATCTCGAGCATGAACGATTGGCGCGAGGGGCTCTCGAACGCGTTGTTGACGCCGAGCAGCGCCGCCAGCACGCCAATCTCCCAGACGCGCACGGATCCGCTCACCGTCAGCAGTCCGAGTACCAGGGCCTGGATGCCCATCACCGACTGCAACCCGATCATCAGCTTGCGCTTATCGACGCGGTCGGCAATCACGCCGCCGTACGGGGCGAGCAGCAGCACCGGAAGCGTCTGCAGAGCGATCACGATGCCGAGCGTGGTGCTCGAGTGGGTGAGCGTCAGGACGAGCCAGGACTGAGCCGTCATCTGCATCCAGGTCCCGATCATGGAGATCGCCTGACCGCCGTAGTAGCGGCGAAAGTTCCGGACCGACAGCGCAGCGAACGTAGTGCGGCCCACGCGCATCACGCGAGTCACCCGTGTTCCCCGCCCAGTTCCTCGGCCAGCGCTTCGAGGGCCGGCAGGGCTCTCTGAACCGTCTGACGCTCCGCCTCGGACAGTCCCTCGAGCGCGACGTTCACGGCATCGGTGCGCTCGCAGCGCATGCGCTCGGCCAGTCGCCGGCCAGCGCGGGTCGCCTTGACCCATGCGGTTCGGCGATCACGCTCATCGCTGACACGCTCCACCAACCCGTCCTGCACCAGGTCGGCGACCACGCGGGAGAGCATCGTCGGATTGATACCCTCGGCGCTCGCCACCTCGGCGAGGCGCACCGGCCCGCGCCGGACCACGTCCAGCAGCACGGTGACCCGAGTCGGGGTCAGTCCGGCCGCGGCACCGGCGGCAGTCGGCCGCAGCCGTCGCGCCAGGCGACCGATGACCGCTCGCAACCGCACGGCGGTTTCGAGCTCGACGGTCGCTGATGGGCTGGGCACACGCCTCCGATAGTTGCTTGCTGGCAAGCATTAGTCTAGCACCAGCCCCGCTGTCGCGCGCTCCCGCTGAGCATCCCGGGGCGACTAGAGCCGGGACGGAGCGGCGGCCGTCGCCGAGCTGAGCGACGTCCGCGTCGTGATCACGGCGGGGGAGGCGGCAAACGGAGCCATGTCGCTCGCCGAGCTCGGCGAGCGGAGCCTTAGGGAATGGTCGAAGGCGAGAACGACGAGCTTGCCGCGCTGCTCGTCCACCCGGCGACACGACCGGCGGGCAGAGGGCGTGAGACTTTCGCACGCCAACCTGTACTTCTCCGAGCGGCGGCCCAGCAGACCTCGCAGGTGCCGGGATCACCCGGACGTTCGTGAAGCTGCCACTCTCGCACTGCTACGGGGCTGCTGGTGACGATCGCCGGAATGCGCTCGCCGGCGCTCGGCGTTGCCGTGCCGCGCGGATGGCTCGATCCGGCAGGCTGCTTCGAGCTGATCCAGGAACACCGGCTGCAGCAGGGCGCGGTAGTGCCGTTGATGCTCCAGATCCTGCTCTCCCAACCGCTGGGTCCGCCGGCCGGGACCTCCACCCTCTGGGGTATGCGCGGCTACTGGACGCGCCGGAGCGCGACGGCTCAGGCGCTCCGCGACGGGTGGCTGCTGACCGGCGAGATCGGCTATCAGGCCGCGGGCGGCACATGTTCAACGTCGACCGCCATCCGCGGCGGCTTCAACCTCTACCCCGTGACGCGGAGGATGCGCTGCTGGAGCACGCTCGTCGGCGTCGTCGGGCGGACGGACAGCGACCGCGGCGAGGAGGTGGTGGCGTTTGTCTCGCTGCGCGCGGGTCAAATCCGACTTCGCGGCAGCTGATCGGCCGGGCGCGGGAACGCCTCGGCGCTGACAAGCACCCGCGCGATGTACCCACCCTCGACGCGACTCCGCCGACCGCGGTCGACAAGATCGACCGCAAGGCCCTCAGGTCGCACTCACGGACAGCAGTCCGTCGATGACAGGCGGAAGCGAGCGCCAGGCTAGCCGGAGTTGGTCTCGCTACCGGAATCAACCTCGCGGGCCAGCGAGGCGCCGATCCGGCGTGAGAGACCGGGCCAGAAGATCACGACGGCCAAGCCGATGACGAGCCACACCCCGACCACCAACGGGAACCGGCTGTATGGGAAGGCGACCCCCTGAACGTTCTTGTAGAGCGTGTAGGCGAGCACCGCGATGGCCAGGATCGGGATCACGACCTCCCACCGAGGAGCCCGGCGCGCTCGAATGAACAGGTAGCTGATTCCGCCGACATTGGTGACGATGTAGGCGACAATCAGGCTGAGCACGCCGACCGTCCCCGGGTAGAAGAACGCGTTGACGGCGGACACGCCGGCCAGGCGCTGACCGATGATCGCGCCGACGCCGATCGCCAGCACCACGGTCAGCGCGCCGGCGGGTGCGCCGGTGCGGGCGGAGGCGCGTCCGAGCACGCGGGCCAACGGCGTGTCGCGGCCGAGCGCGAACAGGATCCGAGCGCCGGCGGTGGCCGCTCCGAGCCCACTAGCGAATGCGCTGACCGTGGCTCCGATATCGATTGCCTCCGCCATTCCGTTGCCGGCATAGCTGTGAGCCAGATCCCCCAGGGGTGAAGTGGATGAGGAGAACGCCTTGGACCCGGCGACGTCGGCACCAAAGCCCCACGTCTGCACGAGGATGCAGAGGATGTAGAAGATGCCTGAGCCGATCACCGCCGTGCGGATTGCCCGGGGGATCTCTCGCCGGGGGTTGTTCGTCTCCTCGCCCAGCGAGGCTGCCCCCTCGAAGCCGGCGAATGAGAGGAACCCGAACACGGCTGCGCTGGCCACGGCGGAAAGGGAGGTCCCACCGGGGATCTTGAACACATCGAGCGTCACGCTCTGCCCGTGCGGCGCGGATCCGCCGATCAGCTTGACCAGGATGATCACCATCAAGACCACGATCAAGATGACCGACAGCCCTTCCAGACCGAGGAGTGACCTTGTCGCCACGCGGATGTCGCCGTAGGCGAGCACCGCGATCAGAGCCGCCGCGACCAGAGCGATGACGATCCAGTCGAGCGAGGACAGGAGGTTGGCCTGCTTGAAGAAGGCCACGGCGAACGTCCCCGCCTCGGCGGTCGAGGCCGCGGTGAAGGCCAGGTAGGTTCCCAGCAGGGCCCAGCCGGAGAAGAACCCCGCCCGTGGGCCGAGGGTGACGCCCGAGAACGCGTAGACCGAGCCGGCGTGGCTGAAGTACCGCGAGAGCCTGATGAAGGCGTAGGAGACGAACAGGATCCCGACGGTGGCGAAGATGAAGGCCAGCGGGACCGCCCGCCCGACCAGCCCGGCCGGCGCGGTCCCGTTGAGCGCCATCGCGGCCGTGGGGGCCATGATCGCGATCGACAGCGCGATCGTCTCCCAGAATCGGAGCTCTCGACGCAGGCCCGAGCCTGCGGGACCGGCGGATTGCGTGTGACTGGCCTCCATCAGTTCCCTGGTCTAACCGAAGTTGAACCGGCGGCTGACCGATCCTAGACGCTCAGCCGGTGAGGTGCAGCGCGAGCACGATCTGCTGCGCCTCGACCAGGGCCTGCTCCGATGCCTTCTGAGCCGTGAACGCCTCGAGCACCCAACCTGTGTGTTGGCCCTGGACGGCAGCTACGAGGATCCGGATCGGGACGCCGTGCTTGTTTCGGCCGTAGAGGACGATGCTCCTCGCCGGCAGTCCGCTCAACCTGGTGCCAGGAGCGTGCTTGAAGGTCACCGGGTTGTACTCCTTGCGGAGCGCGTCGACCGCCGGCTTCAGCAGCGGCGTCTTGGGCCCGAACAGCGGCCGCGCCACGATTTCGATTGTGGCGTCACCCCGCTTGCGCGCCATCTGCACGAAATCTGGTCCCCGGACCGCCCTCCAGTCAGCAGGGAGGCGGCCGGTCAAGCCGATCCCTGCGTTCGCGAACGTCTGCGTCAGCGGAGGCAGCTTGGCCGGCGGCGGAAGCTTGCTGGGCGCGTGGTCCGAGCTGCCCGTAGTGATCACGATGATCGCCACGATGATGACAGCTGGAACCAGCGCGCCCAGCGCAAACCGCGCCGGTGTCGGTAGCGGTGAACGAGTCAGATGCGGATTTGGTCAGCTGGCGGTCCGGCCCAGGAAGCGACGTGCACCGAGACCGCCGACGAGCAGCAGAACTCCGAGCAATACGGCGCCGGTCACGTCATAGCCGGTGAAGGCCAGACGCGCCTGAGCGTTGGCCGCAACCGCGCTTTCCTCGGCCTGGCTGGGCGTCTCGCCCGGCTCACCCTCGGTCGTCGTGCCGGTCGTGCCGGTGGTGCCGGTCGTCTCCTCTTCGGTGGTGCCGGTGGTCCCGGTCGTACCCGTCGTACTGGTGGTGCTGGTGGTGCCGGTGGTGCCGGTGGTGCCGGTGGTGCCGGTGGTGCCGGTCGTGCCGGTCGTACCAGTCGTGCCGGTCGTACCGGTCGTGCCGGTGGTGCCGGTCGTCGCGGTAGGCGCGACCGCAGCGGACTCCGAAGCCCCCGAGGTGATCTTCGCCGCGGCGGTGTCGCCGGGAGTGGCCTGCAGGAGGAACACCGTCAGCGCTTCTCGCACGTTGTACGGGATCGTCGTCTGATCGGTCCCAGCCACGTGGGTCCCGGTGCTGTCATTCGCGTTGCAGACGATCGGAGCAATGACCGGGATTCCGGTGTCGGTATTCGGAGTTCCGTTACCGCAGCCGGGATCCGGGACGGGCAGACCGGCCTGACCGAGCTGCACGACCTTGGACGTCGCCGTGGGCGCGGTCGACTGCCCGTTGTTGCAGGTCTTGGTATCCGAGGTCGATTGGACCGCATTGGCGACAACGCCGCCGGCTGCGTTCACGTTGGCGACATTCGAGTCCCCGTGTGAGGTCTGGCAGGTGGAGTTGCTGCTGATGTTGCCGTTGGAGCTGGCGACGCCGACCTGAATCGAATTGGTGCCGGAGCCGACCTTGGCGCCGAGCACCTGGAAGTGGTTCGTCGACCCCGTCGAGGTAGTCGTCGAGTCAGCCGTAACGGCATTGACGCACAGTGCACCCCCGGACGACGTGCAGAGGTTGTTCAAGACTGCCGTCTGAAGGGGATCCAGCGGTCCGGCGTGGCTCTGGCCCGGGTTCGTGTCGACGCCGACAATCTCGTTGCCGGCGAACGCCAAGATGGTGATGTGGCCGTGGTATGTGCCGTCGGCTCGCTGCTCCCCGCGTGCACGTCCGAGGATCACTTCCTCCCGGTTGGGTGCCAAATCGCCGGCGCCGGTGGGGTCACCGGAGAGCGGCCGGGTATCGGTGGGCGCCAGATCGACGGTCGCTACGGTTCCCTGCCCGTGCGGGTTGGCACCGTGCAGCGGCGGCTGGTACGGGTTCGCCGCAGCGGCCGCGGCGGCGTGCGGAGATGACGTCGCAGGAACGATCGCGGTCGTAGCGGGCGCAACTGCCTGGCGCCCAGGAACGCCGAGATCAACGCCGGATGACAGCCCGGGGACAGCGATCACCATCAGCGCGGCGATCGCTGCCGCAGTCCCAAGGTAAAACGGGAAACGTCCCCTCACGGATCCTCCTAGAAGCCTCTTAAAAGTGTGCGTAGCCCTACGCCCAGCCTCGTCACCGTAGCGCGTCGCCCGGATCCAAGCAAGCCAGAGGCCCGCTGCGGACGCCATTTTGCACGATAACCTGCCTTCGATGACGCACAGGGCCACGCTCCTGTACGACCGCGACTGCGGAGTCTGCCGGTGGATCATCGGACGAGTGCTGAATCGCGACCAGAATCGGGACCTCGGTGCGCTGGCGATCCAGAGCCCTGAGGGTAAGCGACTGCTGGAGCCGATGCCGGAGGCGACGCACCTGGAGTCCTGGCATCTGGTGCTCGAAGACGGTCGCCGGTACTCGGGCGGTGATGTGTTTGCGCCACTCTTGCGGCTGCTCCGCCGGCCCAGGCAGGCATGGCTGCTCGAGCGGCTTCCAGCGGCGACGAACTTCGGATACCGGGTCGCGGCTCGCCGCCGATCGCTGTTGGGGTCGTTCGCGTCAGCTGCTGGTAAGGACCGGGCGGATCAGATCATCGGGGAGCGCACGCCAAACGCCGAAATGCCTGAGGCGCCCCCGGCTGAGGCCGCGCCACCCGCCTCAGCCGCGAGCCCCGCGCTGCCCGACCCTCCCGCGGACCCGGATCCTCGAAGCCGGCCGAACCACGAATTGGTCGGGTGGCAGCAGCGCTTTGAGGAGTCGCCGTTCGGTCGCGGCATCCTCAGCACGCTTCTGGTCGTCTCGCTGATCGCGATCGTCGCGATCAACCTGCCCGGGTCCGAGCTGCGCCGCCAGTTGCTCCGGCCCGGCCAGCCCTACCTGAACGTCCTCGGGCTGGATCAGAACTGGTCGCTATTTGCCCCCAACCCGCGCCGAGTGGTGCTGGACGTCTCGGCCACCGTCGCCTACGACGACGGCCGGACGGCGCAATGGACGTTCCCTCACGACGGCGCGCTGTTGGGCACCTATCGGGACTATCGCTGGCGCAAGTGGCAGGAGAATCTCATCAGCCCGGCGAATGCAGCGCCACTGTGGGGACCCGCGGCGTTGTGGGCCGCCTCGCACGAGACCCGCGCCGGACATGCAATCAGGAGCATCACCCTGGTCGAGCGTTATGCGTCGCTGGAGCCACCGGGCGTGAGCCCGAGCACCGGCCCCAGCGCCGTCCGCGTGTTCTTCGTCCTGCGACTGCGCGGCTCCAGTGGCGCGGCCTGAGCCCGGCATCATCGCGGCCTGGGAGCGGTTCTGGTTTGAGCCGGAATCGACGGCCACACTGGCCGTGCTGCGGATCGTCTTCGGCGTGCTCGCGCTGGGCTGGACGCTGTCGCTGGCCGGTGATCTCGGCGCCTTCTTCAGCCGGACCGGCCTCCTGAACGAGGGCCCCGGCGGCAGCGGGGTCTGGGGGGTTCTGGCCGTGTTCCCCAGCGACCTCGCGGTGCAGTTGATGTTCGCCGTGCTGCTGATCGCGTGCATCGCTTTGATCCTCGGCTACCAGACGCGTCTCGCCGCCGTGCTCGTGTTCGTGGGGATCCTGTCGCTCGAACGGCGCAACCCCTACGTGTTCAACACGGGCGACTCGCTGATCCGGCTGATCGCCTTCTATCTGATGCTGGCGCCCGCCGGGGTTGCGCTGTCCCTCGATCGGCGCCGCTTCGCCCCCAGTCGCGTCTGGGAATTTCCCCGCCGTGCGCCGTGGGCGCTGCGGCTGATGCAGATTCAGCTCTCGATTCTGTACCTGTCGGGGTTGTGGGACAAGGTCCAGGGGACCACATGGAACGACGGCAGCGCCGTCTCGTACGCGATGAGGATCTCGGACCTGACCCGGCTTCCGTTGCCGGGATTCCTGATCCACTCGGCTCTGCTGTCGAACGTGATGACCTATGGGACCCTGGCGATCGAGTTCAGCATCCCGATCCTGGTTTGGAATCGGCGCCTGCGGCCGTGGGTGCTGCTTGTGGGGGTCAGCCTCCACCTGGGCATCGAGTATTCGATCCGGGTCGGCTTCTTCAGTCTGGCGATGCTGACTCTGTACCTGTCCTTCCTGGACCCGGCGTGGGCCGAGCTGAGGCTGCTCGCCCTCCGCGGCTGGCTCAGCCGAACCCGGGCTCGGTTGGCCCAGCGGCACGCCACGCCGGCCGCCGTAGCAGAGCATTGAAGCGGCGCGCCCCCTAGCCTCTGCGTCATCGCGAAGCTCTCTGTGACCAGAAGTCTCCTCGGTGCCGCGCTCAGCGCGCTCCTGTCCGCGATCGTCGGGGTCGCCGTGTACGCCGGGCCGGCGCTGGGAGAGCAATTGACCCGCACCTATCGGGTCGCGCCGCCGGGCGTTGACCCGAACGGGCCAAGCGGCGAGCCGAGCATTAGCGGCACCGGCCGTTACATCGCGTTTTCGTCTGAGGCTTCGAATCTCGGCCCACACGTGGGCACTCGGCGCATCTCGAACGTGTATGTCTTCGACTTCGTCACCGGCCACGTCGCGCTGATCTCCAGCACCCCGGGCGGCGCAGCACCAAACGGATCCTCGAGCGCTCCCGCGATCAGTGGGAATGGCCGCACCGTGACATTCGTCTCGACGGCGAGCGACGTCGTCCCCGGCTCCAGCCCTCACGCCGGCGAGATCTATGTCCGCTCCGGCGCTGGCCCCGTTCGGCTGGTCACCGTGGGCTTCGGCGGTCCCGCCAATGGCCCCAGCTCTCAGCCTGTGATCTCGGCCGATGGGCGCTACATCGCCTTCAGCTCCACGGCAGACAACTTCGTTGCCGGCGACGACAACGCCGTGTCCGACGTCTTCCTGGCCGACACCGCGCTGGGCACGATCCGCCGAATCAGCGTCTCCTCCCGGGGAGCGCAGGCCAACGGGGCGTCCTACAACCCCTCGATCAGCGCTGACGGCCGGTACGTCAGCTTCAGCTCCGCCGCGAGCAACCTGGTGCGCGGCGATCACAACCGGGTGCCCGACGTGTTCGTGCACGACATGGTCACGAGCACCACGCGGCTGGTTAGCACCTCAAGTCGCGGCCACCAGCAGAACGCCTCGGTCGCGGCTCCGTTCACCCAGGTGTCCGCGCTCAGCGGAGACGGGCACTACATCGTGTTCGACTCGGACGCCACGAACCTGGTCCCCGGAGATCGCAATGGCCACACGGATGTGTTCCGCCACAGCCTGATCAGCGGCAACACCTCGCTGATCTCACAGAGCTCCCTGGGCCAGCAGGGGAACAACGACAGCTTCTCGCCATCGATCTCGGCCAATGGTCGGGTTACGGTGTTCGAGTCGTTCGCCGACAACCTGGCTGCGCCGTGGACGCCAAACGAGAACATCTTCGCCCAGGACCTCTTCACCGCGACGATGCTCACGGCCGACGTAACCCCCCAGGGAGCCGCCCGCGGGCCAGAGTTGGACGCCCAGCTCCTTCAGCGTCCGGTCGTCTCCCCAGACGGGCAGTTGGTGGTCTTCACCTCCGGGGCGAGCAATCTGGTCAGCGGTGACTACAACGGAACCGACGATCTGTTCGTGCGGGTACTGCTCGCGCCGACCACGAGTGTGGTCCAGGCGCCGCCAGCGACCACGACCGACCCTCGGCCGATGGTCGAGTTCCGCGGAAACCTGCCCTTGGTCACCGCCGGTTTGTGCACGCTCGACGGAAAACGCCGACCGTGCCCGATGGGACGGCCGTTCCGGCTGCCCAAGCTCCGGCGAGGCCCCCACGTCCTGAGCGCGTCTGCGGGAGCTCCCGGAACCTTGTTCGACGCCCACGGCGTGGCAGTGCATTTCACCGAGGGGTAGGGGGTCTCCTGAGAGCGTTTGCCCAGACGGGACTGACCGCTCGACGCACGAGACCCCCGAGTCCGCGACTGGACGGCTGAGAACAACGTCGAGCCGCTGTTCACCCCGACCCCGCCAGCTTCTTGCACCGATTGACTGCGAGTTCTGGGCGACCGGCGAGCTCGTCGTCAACGCCGACTACCCGACCCGAACACCACGCCGACCACATCCAGTACCGCAACGGCCCCCACCGCGATCAACGCCTCCCCCCCACGCCGAACGCCGCGCCCTCATCGCGGCCCGACCCATCACGCTGGGAGCCGAACGTTTGGTGGAAGACCCACTACCAGGGGAACAACCGCCGGCGCTCGAACAAAGCACCAACCTACGCCCGCACAGCGACATCGTGGTTCGTTGTTCGCGCCGGCGGCGAACAACGAACCATAATCATCTCGGGACAAACGGATTTGGTGCCTTGTTCGAGCCGAACAGACATGCCGGCGAGACGAGAGATCGCGGCTAGCAGATCGCGCCGGAACGCTCCGCTAGGAAGAACCGAGACCCGCTGCCAAGCGGATCCGCCCAAGGATCATCCGGGCCCGCCCACTACATGCCGAACACTCCGGCGGGGCCCACAGGGCTAGATCGCCTACGGGCTCGACCGCCCCAGCGTCACGGCGAGTAGATCGTCGTAGCGGCCACGGGCGGACCCTGGTATCGCTGGCCGCCGGCGACGAGAACCCGACCGTCTGCGAGAGCCACAGCGGCTTCCTTGGCCGCGGGGGTGAGCGACCCTGCCGAGCGCCAACGGTTGCGGTGGGGGTCGTAGCGCCACGCCGAGGCGAGCGCTCCGTGGTCGTTGATCCCCCCGGCTACAAGCACTTGGCCGTTGTGTAGGCGCTCGGCGATGTGAAAGGCGCGCGGAGCTGGCAGCGATGCGGCCCGAGTCCACCGGTTGCGCTTGGGGTTATAGAGCTCCGCCCCGGCGTGAAACCCGGGAGCGCGGTCGCCGCCACCGACGACCAGCACCCGTCCGTCGTCGAGCAGCGTGGCAGTGTGGTTGGCCACGCCGAACGGCAGCTGACCGGCGCTCGTCCAGCGGTTGCGCGCCGGATCATAGATCTCGGCGCTGGAGAGCAGTTTCAGGTCCCCAGCGCGGTCCTGCTCACCCCCGACAACGAGTACGCGTCCGTCGGGCAAGAGCGTCGCCGTGTGGTGATAGCGGGGGGTGCGGAGGCTGGCGGCGCGGGTCCAACGATTGCTCGCCCGGCTGAAGAGCTCGGCGCTGGTCAGGGCAACTCCAAACGAGTTGAATCCGCCGGCGACCAGTACTCGCCCGTCCCCCAGCAGCGTCGCCGTGTGGTTATCACGCGGAATCGACATCATCCCCGCCGCCAGCCATGCGTTGGACGACGGTACGTAGCGCTCGGCGGACGCGAGGTAGTGGGCGGTCAGGTTGTAGCCGCCCGCTACGAGCACCGAGCCGTCGGCCAGCAGCGTTCCCGTGTGAGCAAACCGCGGCGAGTAAAACGGGGCGACCGTCGTCCACCGGCCCGCTCGTGGATCAAAGAGCTCAGCGCTGGCCAGCATCTTGTACTGAAAGCCACCCGCCACCAGCACGCGACCGTCGCGGAGCACGGTCGCGGTGGAAAGAAAGCGGGCGGTTTGAAGCCGGGCCGAGGGCCGCCAATGGCCGACTGCCAGCGCCACCGCGGGGATCAGCGCCAGCGCGACGCATGCGCCGGCCAGCCATTGCAGCCGACCGTGTCCGATGCGTGTCAGGGATCGCCTCATCACACCAGTTTGAAGGGAAGGATCGTTCGCAGACTGACAGCGTAGAAGTGGCTGATGTTGCCCGCTCGATCGATGCCTCGCACCCGCACCACGTAGGTGCCCTTGGGAATCCTGGCCTGGGGGTCGATCCGGAAGCTCCATCGCCCGTGCCGGACCTGGGCGTTGAAGAAGTACGGCGCGGCACAGTTCGAGAGCACCAGGAACCGACGGGAGTCGTACCAGATGCACGCACCATGGGTCTGAAAATGCTGGCGCGAGGCGATCAGCTGTACGGCCAGCTGAACCCTGGCCACGGCCACGTTGTCGTTGACCGTTCCGGCCAGCCGCAGTCCCGGGGAACCGAGCCGCATCCGCTGGTCCGGTCGCGGCACATCGATCCGGACAACCGGTGGAATGCCGTCACGCACGTGAATCCGCTCGCTTGCCGACTGCGTTTGCTGGCCGCCGCGGGCAATCACGACGACGAAGGCGTGAAAGGTCCCCGGGGTGCGATACCCATGCAGAGCGAGCGGTTGATAGCTCTGCTCAACGATTCCGTCGCCGAAATGGAAGACGTAAGCCACGATGTCTCCGGAGGAGCGGGAGGCGTCGAGCAGAACGCCATGCATCTGCAGCGGGCTTCGATCGGCGACCCGCAACTTCGCGCTCAGCGCAGCAACGGCGGTGCCGGCATGCGGCGAGGCGGGCTGATCTGCCTGCGCCGCTGCGGGCGCGAGGGCTCCGGCCGCCCACGCGCCAGCGAGGCACATCGCCGCGGCCAATCGCTTGCTCGACAGCACCGCGGCCAATCGCTTGCTCGACAGCACCGCGGCGATGATAGGGCCGGGCCAGCGCCAGCGCGCCGGGATCCGCGCCGGCGGGCCCGCGAACGCGGCGCTCGCTCGCCGAGGCGTCAGCGGTAGATGAATCCGATCCGGGGGTTCGACATCATTGCTAACGCCGCAGCGGCGCTGAAGTTGCGGGTGCTGAGTTGCCCGGCCACCGGGGCGTGCGTCTCGCTGATCGTGAAGGAGCCGTCGCTGCCGACCGAGCTGACCAGGTGCCACCTGCCCGTCTGAGGACGCACCGTAGGCTCCGGGCTGAAATACCATCACGACCCGGCTGCTAGAACCTGACCCGTGGCGAGCCTGCGCTCTGGGCGTTGAACCCAGTTTCTTGGCGGTCCGGTCGGCGCCCAGAGGTCCTCCATGGGTCAGGAGAATCTCGTGTAGGCCCACGTGTCGACGTTCTCCTCGACATCCGGGCGCCGGGCCACGACGTAGTCGCGGTACTGGCCCGCGGCGATTGCCGTGTGGAACTGCGACAGGATCGAGGTCGCCGTTCGCACCCACCAGTTCGTTGCCAGGGTCTGCGCAACCCCAGGTAGAGCGCGGGTCGGCAGGAAAGGCTCTCCCGTGCAGACACATCGGCGCAGCGCACGGTCCCGGTGTCGTCTGCGGCATAGCCAACCCGCGTTCGCCTACGTTCACACGCACCGCCCGTGGCGGCGGAACCTCACGCTGTTCCGCGCGGGAGCGTTAATGGCGAAGATGGCGTCCGTTGAACTGTCGGCTGAGAGGACCCCCCGCGAGCGCCGCCTCGCCGTCGGCGCGGCGCTCGTGACCGTTGTCCTGTGGGCGTCGGCCTTCGTCGGAATTCGGTACGCGGACCACGACTTTGGCCCGGGAGCGCTGGCCCTGGGACGGCTGCTCGTCGGCAGCCTGGCCCTCGGGCTGCTCGTCCTGGCCCGCCGCGAGGCGATGCCGGGCCGCCGCGCGCTCGCGAGCATCGTTTTCTGCGGTCTGCTGTGGTTCGGGCTCTACAACGTCGTGCTCAACGAGGCGGAGCGCCGGGTCGACGCCGGCACCGCCGCGATGCTCGTCAACATCGGTCCGATCCTGATCACGATACTCGCCGGGGTGATCCTGCGGGAAGGCTTCCCGCGCCGCCTGCTGGCGGGCTGCCTGGTCTCGTTTGCCGGCGCCGTGGTGATCGGTTTCGCCGTTTCCCGACACGGCTTCCGGGAGAGCTGGGGCGCGGTGCTCTGCGTCCTCGCGGCGATCGCGTATGCGGGCGGCGTGGTCGCGCAAAAACCCGCGCTGCGCGGTTCGTCGGCCCTGTACGTGACGTGGCTGGCATGCTCGGTCGGGGCGCTCAGCTGTCTGCCGTTCGCACCCTCGCTCGTCGATCAGGTCAAAGGCGCGCGCGGATCGACGATCGGATGGATGATCTACCTGGGAGTGGCGCCAACGGCGATTGGATTCGCCACGTGGGCCTATGCGCTGGCCCGGACGACGGCGGGCCGGATGGGATCGACGACCTACCTCGTGCCACCCCTGGCCTTGCTGATGGGCTGGCTCCTCCTGGGCGAGTCCCCACCGGCACTCGCACTTCCGGGCGGCCTGCTGTGCCTGGCCGGAGTCGCGGTCAGCCGCAGCCGGGGACGGCTCAGAGGAGGCTCTCAGCTCCGCTAGAACGGCAACCTGCCGGCCGGTTAATGGCAGCACCGACAGACCAACAGAGAATTCCCCGGTGCCGTAACCTCCAGGGCGGCGAGCGGTACGTTGCTGTACCGTGGCTCGGACCAGGATCTGACTGAGATGCGAGAACATCACGACGTGCTGATCGTCGGCGCCGGCCTGTCCGGAGTCGGTGCCGGCTGCCACCTCCAGCTCGCATCTCCGGACAAGTCATACGCGATCCTCGAAGCGCGTGAGGCCATCGGTGGAACCTGGGACCTGTTCCGCTATCCGGGCATTCGCTCGGACTCGGACATGTTCACGTTGGGCTACTCATTCAAGCCCTGGACCGAGGCGAAGGCGATCGCCGACGGCCCATCGATCCGCGACTACATCGTCCAGACGGCCGCCGAACGCGGAATCGGCGACCACATTCGCCTCGGCCACCGCGTGGTCCGGGCGGACTGGTCTTCGGAGGACGCACGCTGGACGCTCACGGTCGAGCAGACCGAGACGGGCGAAACGATCGAGCTCACCTGCGGCTTCGTTTACTGGTGCAGTGGCTACTACCGTTATGACCAGGGGTTCTCTCCCGAGTTCCCCGGGCGCGACCGGTTCGCCGGCCAGGTCGTCCATCCGCAGCACTGGCCCGAGGACCTCGACTACAGCGGTAAGCGTGTGGTGGTGATCGGGAGCGGGGCCACCGCCGTCACCCTCGTCCCGTCGATGGCCGACCGAGCCGCGCACGTGACAATGCTCCAGCGCTCGCCGAGCTACGTGGTGTCACTGCCCGCCCAGGACCGCGTCGCCGATTTTCTTCGGCGGCGGCTTTCGAGCCGGCGCGCCTACGGGATCGTGCGCTGGAAAAACGTGGTGATGACGATGCTCAGCTTCGAGCTCAGTCGGCGACACCCCAAACTGATGAAGAAGCTGCTGCGACGAGGGCTTCAGTTCCAGCTGCCGGGCGGGTTCGACATCGACACTCATTTCAACCCCCGCTACAACCCCTGGGACCAGCGCCTGTGCGTGGTCCCAGACGGCGATCTGTTCCGCGCCCTCCGTGACGACCGAGCCTCGATCGTGACCGATCGGATCGAGACGTTCACCGAGACGGGGCTGAAGTTGGCCTCAGGGGACGAGCTCGACGCCGACCTGGTGGTCACGGCGACCGGACTCAACGTCACCCTGTTCGGCGGCACCCCGATCGCCGTCGACGGGCGCCAGGTCGCACTCTCAGAGACCGTGGCCTACAAGGGCATGATGCTGAGCGGCGTTCCAAACCTGGCCCTGGCACTCGGGTACACCAACGCGTCGTGGACGCTGAAGTGTGACCTCGTCTCCGAGTACGTGTGCCGGCTGCTCAACCACATGGACGCCCGCGGCTACGACCGGTGCACGCCGAACGAACCTGGTCCCGAGGAGCCACGCACGCCGATCATCGACTTTCAATCCGGGTACGTTCTCCGCGTCGTCGACCAACTGCCTAAGCAGGGGGCTCGGGCCCCGTGGCGCCTGCACCAGAACTATTTCAAGGACATCCGCATGTTCCGTCACCCATCGCTGGAAGATGGAGCATTGCGTTTCGAGCGGCCCAGCGACGTAACCACGCCTCAGCGGGAGCTAGCGGCGGCGTGACCTCGCCGCGCGGCGCGCCGCGCTCGGCGTCGAAGGCGACGAGCAGCCTCCGCAGCACCCCCTCGAGCGTATTCAGCTCCTTGAACTCAGGGCGCCCAGCGGCCTGAGTCGTTGGCTACGTGTTGGGGGGCGATCTGATCGACGAGATCACCGCCCTTGGCGATGACACGGACAAGTCAGGCCGCGTCCGTCCGCCGGGTCGGGGACCCGCTCGCTCAGCCCGTCGCGCTCCAGCCGTTTCAGCCGGTTGGTCTTCCGGCGGGCGCATCCCCGCGCTGACCCTGGACGCGGAGGCGGTCGTCGAGCCGATCGTGATGCCGGCGCCCGACGAGCCGGATGCGATTCCAGAAGCCCATTCGTCAGCTGTTCCGTGAGCGTGACCGCCGGTCGATGAAATTCGCCTTCGACTTCTGGTCAAACGCCGACGTGCAAGCCAACGCTGAGGACATCCTCGAGCGCAGGGCGCCGCGCTCAACCTCGAGCGCCATCAGCAACGGATCGATGCCCTGCGACCCGGCTTGGCCGGAGGACTGGATCGCCACATTCACACGGTGGGTGCAGAGCGGCAGGCGGCGTAGCGTGAGCGGATCGCTCCGCCCGGCTCAAAGCTCGTAGGCGTAGCGGGTGAGTGTCTCGCATCCAGCCTCGGTGATCAGCAGCAGGTCCTCGAAGCGCACCCCACCGAGCCCGTCAATACCCTCGATCCCGGGCTCGATCGCGATCACGTCGCCGACGAGCAGGGGGTCGGTTTCGGACAGGCCGAGGAGCGGAGCCTCGTGGACCTCGAGTCCGACTCCGTGGCCGAGGCTGAAGTAGAACCCGTGGGTGAGCCGCTGCCCGGGCTCGCGGGTCCGCTGGGTTGGGAAGCCGGCCCGCTCAACCACCTCGGCGGCGTGGTCGTAGAGGGCTCGGCTGGCGATTCCGGGACGGGCCGCCGAACGCGCGGCTTCAAGCGCCTCGAGGACGACCTCCCGCAGCCTGGCCACCGGCTCCGTGATCTGCCCGGCCACGAAGGTTCTGGTCATGTCAGCCCAGCAGCCGCTGGCCTCGTCCCGGGGCCACAGGTCGATCGTGATCGGCAGATCCGCCGGCAGTGGACCGGTACCAGGATCGTGGCCGCCGCCCGAGAGCGCGGAGACGACCATGATGGTCGGCGGCGCGGGACATCCGGCGGCCGCACACTCCGTACGAATCGCCGCCCGGACCCGCTCCGCCGTCAACAGCTCGCCGGTGTGGCGCAGGTGCCCGCCGTCCGCGTCGGCACCCCGGATCAGGCGCTCGGCGGCCGCCATCCCGGCTTCCGCAGCGCGCTGGCTCCGGCGTATGCCGGCCAGCTCCGCCGGGCTCTTGACGCGCCTGCGCTGCTCCACGGCAGGGCCGTCGACTTCGACTTCGACGCCGGCCGCGCGGATTCCGTCAGCGATCGCGACGGGGAGGTCGCTGGGGACGACGGCCTCGGCTATCCCCCAACTGCGCAGCGCGCGGATTACGACGGTGAGCTCGGCTTCATCACGCGGAATGCCCTCCCGCAGGAGGTCGTCGAGTCCCAACTCATCGGTGCGGAGCAGCTCGGCATTGGGTACGGCCTTCGCGATGCGCTCCGCTTCCAGAGAGTTGGACAACACGAAGGCCTCCTCGCCGCGAGCCACGAAGAGGAACGGATCGATGATCTCAAGCGGCACCTCGTGCCGCATCGAGGGATAACGCACCGTGTCGCCATAGAGGAGGACCGTCGCCACGCGCACCGAGGCTACAGCGAGATCCGTGGAGCGAGCACACCGCCGGGCTCGGGTCGGCCGTGGGCGCTGGGGACTGCCCTATCCCCCGAGCGACGGCGTCGCGACGTCTTGGATCGCCTTGTAGGAGCTGGCGCTCTGCGAGCCGATGTGGTCCACGGTCGAGGCGGCAGAGGTGATCCCACTACTGTCCAGGACACCTTGCTTGAGCCGGCCGCCGAGCCCGGCAAGCTGGCGCTGCAGCGCGGTGAGCGGGGCGACGAGCTTGGACAGGAGGGGACTGGCCTGAGCGTCTCGGAGCGCGATCTTCGCTTCGTGGAAGGCGAACAGCGCGGCTAACCCCGCCTTTATGATCGCCGCCTTGTGTTGCGAGGGCGGGGAGAAGCCCCCGTGGCGGAACGGCTTGTAGATGTAGCGATGGAACGCGCCGAAGGCCAGGCCAGCATGAAACAAAAACTTGGTCTTGGCGAACGCGATGTGTTCCGTCGTCTGGCTGGAGCTACTCCCGCTGTTGCCGGTCGACGAGCTTCCGCAGCCCGCGAGCGTGAGTGCGCCGACCACCATCAGGGCCGTACTCCAGTGAATAAATCGGGTCGATTTGCAGCGCTTCCAGGTCATCGTAGTCCTGTCTGAAGAGGGAGGAAGAGTCAGCGCCGACGGCGGAGCCCGTTACGAGCAAACGCGCCATCGGTCGCGGCCTGCCGTGCCAGCGGTCCCAGATTCAGCTCGCGCATCAGTTGGCTGAGCTCTTGACGCTCGGCGGCCGAGAGCGATAAGGGACTCATGGCGGACCGGCGGAGAAGGGTTTGAAGGTGGGCACGGCGCTCCGCGGGCAAGGCCCGCCACTGGCGTCCGGCTGCCCACGCGAACTGACCGACCGCCGTCGCCATTCCCAGTCTTCCCAGTCTCCTCGGCATCATCGACCACGGTACCGCACACGGAACGCTAGCTCGCAGCAGCTGCGCAAAATCCGGGAAGCGTGAGCGTGGCGTGCATCGCGTGGCGAGCCAGCTGTGCCGCGTGGCGGTCGCCAAACAGTTGAAGTCCCTGGTTGGCCGCCATCGCCAACGCGTTGAGCTGAAAGGCGATTGTCTCCGGCTCTGCGTCCGGCGGCAAATGGCCGGACTTGATCGCCACACGGGCTTGCGATTCCAGGGCATGATGCCAGTCGGACAGGGCGCCGGCGATGGCGTCGTGCACCGGGCCCGGTCGGCCATCGAACTCGCACGACGCCGCGGTCAGAAAACACCCGCCGGGAAACACGTCGCGCTCGAGGTACGAGATCCACGAGTCGCAGATCGCCCGTAAGCGCGGTAGACCCGGCTCGGCACCGAGGCTCGGCTCCCACACCTCGCGCGTGAACACTTCGATCGCGGCGGCGAGCGCTTGGAGTTGCAGCTCCTCCTTGGTGCCGAAGTGGCCGAGCACCCCGGACTTGCTCATCTGCAGATCGTCCGCGAGGCGCCCCAGGGTGAAGCCCTCGAGCCCCTCGACCGAAGCGACGAGCATCGCCCGCTCGACGATGTCGGCACGCGTCTGCAGCGCTGCCGTGGCCGATCTGCGAGGACTCACAGTCGGCAAGGATAGCGACCGGTCGGTCGGCAAACGTGATAGCGTGCGGTCGGACGCTAAAAGCAGCTCGGGACAAAGGAGTCGTGAATGCGGATTCGCCGACTGGGTTGGGCCGGCCTGGAGCTCGAAGCCTCGGGCGTAGTCGCCGTCATCGACCTGATGCAGGAGGTGGGCTCGATGGCGACGTTCGTCGGGGAAGCCCGGGGGCCATTGCCGCCGCCCTCAGCAGCGGGAACCGTTTCGGTGGCTCTCGCTACCCACCTCCATGCTGACCACGCCGACCCGCAGGCCCTGAAGCATGCGTTGGCGCCCGATGGCGTTCTCCTGCGCCCAGCGCCGGCCGAGGGCAGCGGGCTCGAAACGATCGCGATGGCCGTTGCCGAGGAGGGCCTCGCGCAGCTGGGGGTCCCGACCCAGACGATCGAACCGTGGGAGACCGTTGAGGTTGGCCCGTTCACGATCACCGCCGTCCCGGCGGCCGACGGCTTCGGCGACCCTCAGGTCTCGTGGGTCCTCGCTGCCGACGGACACCGGATCATCCACTGCGGCGACACGCTGTTTCACGGCTGGTGGTGGCTGATCAAGCTGCGCCATGGCCCGTTCGACGTCGCGTTCCTCCCCGTGAACGGGCCGATCGTCGACCTTCCGCACCGTCAACCGCGCAGCACCTTCCCGGCCGCGATGAACCCCGAGCAGGCGGCCGAGGCCGCAGCTCTCCTGGAGGCCAAACTGGCGATACCGATTCACTACGACACGCTGCACAAGCCACCGACCTACGCTCAGGTCGATCGGCCCGCCGAGGCCTTTACACAGGCCGCCAAGCAGCGCGGCGTGCCGACTCGGGTGTTGGCAGCCGGCGAGTACCTCGGTCTCGCCGAGCCAGCTGCCGCCGCGTAGACGCGCGAGGCTTCGGACCCGGGCGGTGCGTCACTCCCGCCCGCCCGGCCGACGGACTCAGCCCGTACCGGCCCGTTCGCGGCCGGCGTTCCCTACGCGTAGAACGATTCGCTCGGCACCGAGGTCGACACCGCCAACCTGAGCACCGGCAAGACAATGCTCTTCATCAGGAATCTTGTGAGCGCCAAGGGCCTGGTCTACCTCGATGCGACGGGCTCAGAACCAGTACTGCCCCTCAGCGCTACAGCGGTCTCCGCCCCAGAGGTCGGGTTCGGCCTGCGCTTCGACGCCGATCGCGGCGGTGACCAAGAGCACGAGCGACAGCGGCGCTCTGCCGACCGTGCTGGCGCTCGTGGCGTTGCTGCTGACGAGATCGGAGAGAACCCTCCCCAGATCCCGACCTGGGGTCCGAACCCATATGTAGAGGCGCGCGGGAGGGTGTGGGGGTTGGAGGTGTGCCCGCGCCGGCAGGCCGCACACGTGCCGCAGGAGATCTGGAACGGGCACGACCACCCGATCGCCGGGCGGAAATTCTGCACGTCGTCGGCGACGTCGCCGACTTCGGCCACACCCTCGTGGCGACCGGAAACGGCGCGGCGAAGGGTGAGCCGCCGGCGATGTTCAGGGCATCGAGATCGCAGGTGGCACCCGCAAGTGGGCGCACAAGCGCGCCCACGTCGTCGGTGAGCTGCGGAGACGATGCCACTTCCCAGCGCAGCACGTCGGGACCGCAGTAGGTCAGCTGTTGCATCACCAGGCCCAGGATACGGTTGATGATTCGTCGAGTTGGGTACGTCGTTTACCAGGCAAAAGAACAAGCGAAGGAGCAGCAATGCCACAACCCAAGGCCGACCGGACGGCGGCAGCCAAGAAGGCCGCCGCGACTCGGAAGCGCAATCAGCAGCGGCAGGCGTCCCAGACGGCGGGCAACAAGGCCGCCAGCACGCGCCACGCGCGCACCGCCGAGCAGGCCGCGAGCCAGGCCAAGCGTGCCGCTGGCGGCGCACTCAGCGGGGCCAAGGCGGCAGCACGAGCCGCGGGAACCGCAGCCAAGGAGGCGGGCAAGGCGGCCACGACGAGAACCGGCGTTTCCCGCGGGAGCCGCAAGAAGTAACCCCACAGCCCCAGGCAAAACCGCGGCTCCAGCACGTTGACCCAAGTCATTGGCATGAAACATGTCCTCCAGCGGTCGTTTCGAAGAACCCAAGCGAGCGCGAGTGCGAGCGACAGACAGGGCGTGTAGCGCTTCTGATCGATCGAGCTGATCGTCTGCCGTGACCCGGCGAATGCCATCGCAAGCTGCCCGTGCGAGAGCCCCCGCTCGGTTCGGAGTTCGCGCACCAAGTTCCTCACCTTGATGGAAAGGGCTTTCCACCGGCCGTGTGGTCAAGCCACCTTTACACCGATGTCCCGGCTTCGTTCAGTCGCGAGTATCGTTTGCTCGGAGATGCCGTTCTTCGGACACAAGACCCGCCGCGAGCGCGAATGGGAGGAAGTTCGCTCGTCCGCGCAGGATGACCTAGTTGCGCTCGGCGATGACATTCGCTCCCTCGACGTCGACATCGCGATGCCAGATGTCACGGTCGAGGCCAAGCAGCGTTACGAACAGTCACTCCAGGCCTACCAGCGAGCGAGCGAGATCTTTGACCGGGCCAAGCAGCCCGACGACCTCGCTCCCGTCAGCTCGACGCTGGAAGAGGGCCGCTTTGCGATGGCGTGCGCAAAGGCACTGCTCGACGGCCGGCCGGAGCCCGAGCGCAGGCCCCCGTGCTTCTTCGACCCTCGGCACGGGCCTTCCAGCGAGGAAGTTGACTGGGCCCCGCCAGGTGGGGCTCCGCGTCCGGTGCCGGCGTGTGCCGCCGACGCCGTGCGCATCAGAGATGGCTTTGAGCCGCACGGGCGACAGGTGTCGGTCAACGGTCGCCCCACCGACTACTGGAACGCTCCGCGCCACTACGGGCCCTGGGCGGGCGGGTATTTCAACGGATTCGGTGGCGGCGGACTGTTGCCGGGCCTGTTGCTCGGGTCGGCTCTCGGAGCGGGGCTCGGGTTCGGCGCCGCAGGGCTCGGCGATGCCTTCGAAGGGGACGACGGCGGGGGATACGGTGATGACGGTGGCGACGGCGGGGATTTCGGCGGCGGCGACTTCGGCGGCGGCGGCGACTTCGGCGGCGGCGGCGACTTCGGCGGCGGCGGCGACTGGTAGACGCGCACGGCGCAGGGCCGGCTCGCCTGCTCCAGTCATCGGACATCCACCGGGTTTGCCGGCAACGGCGGCGGGGGACCTCACGCGCAACGGCGCCGGGACCAACGCGGCGCCGGTGATCACGAGGCCGAAGCCGAGCACGCGGGCAGTGACCACGAAGCCCTCACACAGGGCCCAAATCGCCCACAGCGCCCAGCGCCTGCCGAGCATTTCGCGGTTTCGGCCCCCAGAGACGCCCACCGGCCCCCTGCCGTGCGTCACCTCAGGCGCAGTTCCGGCCCATGCGGGCCACTAGAGCTAGCCGGCCCGTTCGGCCGAGGCCAGTCCTCGCCGCGCGAACACCGCCAGCAGAGCGGCACCCGCCGCGAGCAGCCCGAACGACACCGCGACCTTGACCGGTGAGCCGGCGAGCAAGCCGCGGCCGGCCTCGAGTGCGTCGGTGGCTGGATTCAGGCGTGCGACGGAGTGGATCCAACCGGTCAGCAGGCGCAGCGGAACGTAGACCGGGGCGAGGAAAAGGATGACGAACACGGGCATCTGAATCAACGCTCCGGCCTGCTCGGTGCGCAGGAACATCGCCACCCCGCAGGCCCACAGCACGGCCACGAGGTTCATCGCCACGCCGAGCCCGATCAGGCCAATGAGATCGACGCCGCTCCCGTCGACGCTCATCCCGGCGATCAGGGCGGCGACGGTCACCACAGCGGCCGTGATCATCCACCGCATCAGCGCGCCGGCGGCATAGCCGGCGATGATGCCGCTACGCCGTGGCGCGCTCAGCAGCAGTCGCCGCGCAAAGCCGGAGTCGAAGTCCCGGGCCACCGCGAAGCCGGTGAAGACGCCACCGAACGCCGCCGACTGCAGGAACACGAAGACGAACTGAAACGCGGTGTAGCCCGGCTTGTAGTTGAAGTTGGGAACGTCGCCGATCCGCGACAGACCGCCGGCGAAGGCGACCAGGAAGAACAACGGAAAGATGATCGAGGGCAGCAGGATCGCGGGATTGACCAGCGTGTTGTGGATCGAGCGCCAGGCGACGCCCCTGGCGACATAGCCAAAGCGCCTCACGTCCGCACCAGTCGAGTCTTCATCGCTGAGCTCGCCAGCCCGAGCGTGATCACGGCCAGCAGCGCGGCAAAGCCGAAGCCGAGCGCCAGCGCCTCGGCGTCCCAGCCCTTGATGATCAGACTGCGCACGCCCTCGATCAGATAGGACACGGGGTTGTAGGTCGCGACCTCCCGGAACCAATCGGTCTTGATCAGGTTTCGGGGCAGGCTCGACGAACTGAGAAACACGGTCACGAACAGCAGTGGGAAAACGCCCTGGACCGCCTCGCCGGTTCCAAACCGCAGCGCCAGCAGCGCGCCCAGTCCGGCGAACCCAAACGCGATCAGGATCGACAACACGAGCAGCACGAGTGCGCCGCCCACCCCGCTCCGGATGCCGACGCCGGTGGCGATTCCGACGAGCAGGTAGACCACGGACTGAATGCAGGCGAGGACGAACGCGCCGCCGAGTTGCCCGACCAGCAGCGCCGTCCCCCGCAGCGGGGTCAGCGCCAGGCGGTTGAAGAAGCCGGTTTCGATGTCCCGCGCGAGGTCCGTGCCGGCGGAGACGGCGACGAACAAGGCGCCCTGGATGAACGGGAGCGCCAGCGCGAAGTCCCGGTAGTCGCTGACGGGAAAATGCGGGATCCGGGTCGCGGCGCCGAGTGCGCTCCCGTTGATGGCGAACAGGATCAGCGGGAAGAGCAGTGGAAAGATCAGCAACGCCCGCTGGCGCAGCGCGCGCGTGACCGAGCGTCGGGCGACCGCGCCGACCTGTTCGATCAGCCCGGGGCCGGCGGTCGGCTTAGCGACGGCGACGGCCACGCCGACGGCCCTCCGGCGGAGTCCCCGAGGCCGCCTCAGCATCTCCGGCTCCCTCGAGCTTGCGGCCTGTCTTGGCCAGGAACACGTCATCGAGTGACGGCTGGTGGAGCAGCAGTGATGCCACGTGAATGTCGGCTCCATCGAGCACGCGGACGACGTCGGCCAGCTGCGCCTCGCCGCCGGGTAGCTGTACGGTCACGCTTCCCCGCCCGTTTCGCCGCAGAGCGCCGAAACGCGCGAGCAGTTCGGCCAAGGCCTCGCCGGCGCCTTCGTCGGCCGGAGCCACCTCCACGCTGGGACTGCCGATCTCCGCCTTGAGCTGGGCCGGCGTTCCTTCGGCGACGATCTTCCCCTGATCGATGATGCCGACGCGGTCAGCGAGCACGTCCGCCTCCTCCAGGTACTGCGTGGTCAGAAACACCGTTATTCCCTCATCGTGGGCCAGGCGCGCTACCTCTTCCCACAGGGCGGAGCGGCTCTGCGGGTCAAGTCCCGTCGTCGGTTCGTCCAGGAACAGGATCCGCGGGTTGTGGACGAGTGCCAGCGCCAGATCGAGTCGACGCTTCATGCCGCCGGAATAGCCGCCGACTCGGCGGTCCGCGGCGTCGCTCAGGCCGACGCGGTCGAGCAGCGCGCTCGAGCGGCGCCGGCGCTCCGCCTTGGCGATCCCCTGCAGCGTCGATTGGAGCAGCAGGTGCTCGCGCCCGGTGAGGATCGGGTCGAGCGCTGCTTCCTGCAGGGCCGCGCCGATCGACGCCCGAACCTGAGCACCCTGCCGGACCACGTCGTAGCTGCCGACACTCGCACGGCCACTGGTCGGCGGCAGCAGCGTGGTCAGCATCAAGACGGTGGTCGACTTGCCGGCCCCGTTGGGGCCGAGGAAGCCATAGATCTCCCCGGGCGAGACCGCGAGATCGATGCCGTCGACCGCGCGCAGCCCCATGCGGAATTCGCGCACCAACTGTTCGGTCTCAATGGCCGGCGGATCGCTCATACCTACAACTTAGCAAAAGCTTTCCACCATCAACTATTTTGCATGCCAACTACTTGGTTGAGCGGCGCGAGCGGTGCGCTCGCTACACCGCCGAGGCGAGCAGCTCGGCGTTCTCGTCTTCGGGCGGGGTGCCATAGACGTAGACGAGCAGATCTTCCTCGCCGTGGTTGACTGATTGCAGTGGGGTGGCGGGCTCGATGTGAATCAGCCCGGTCGCCGGCACGTCATGACGCTCGGGCGGCTCGCCGACGTAGATCGACAATGTTCCGGCCAGGACGACGAAGGTCTCTTCCTGGAACCTGTGCCTGTGGCGGCGGCCCTGCGCCCCCGGCTCGTAGCGCCACAGGTTGGCGCGGGTGTGGGCAAAGTCGGCCAGCTGGCTGAGCTCGGCGACGTGGCGGGCCGGTTCCCCGGGGGCATGAGGGCGCGTTATCCACTCGAACTGGCTGGGACTGATGATCCGAAACGGCACGGCAGACATCATGCTCCTTTTGCCGCCGGCTCGGGTCGGCTCGGGCTCGGCTCGCCTCCGGTGGGCGGTCATGACGTGGATCTCCAGGCTCGCTCAAAGGTCAACCGAGGCGTCGTCAGGGAGGCGAACCCCTGCTCGGCCGGCAACGGGATCCGCTGCGCCGCGGTGCAGCTTTGCGCCGCCTTGATCTGGCACTACCCAAGTGTCTTCCGTGGACCCGTGGCCGCCCGACAGCCGAAGTTCCAATCAGCCGAGCGGTTCACCCGGGTCGAGCTGATGCGTGATGTCCTCGACATCGCGCTGGCGGATGGCCACCGACTCGCCCTCAAGCGGGCGATCCCGCTCGCGGCGCTCGCCTGGTGAGCCGTTCGTGGCCCCGCCGCGGGGTTGGTCGTGCGACGACGTCATCCGCATCGGCTGCGCGGCGGCCGGGTTCACCCCGGCTTCGCCTACCGGTGCGGTGATTGGACCGCAGTGATGGCGTTGGTGAGTGTCGGGCTCGGCGGGGCATGCGTGCCGCGACTTGCCCAGGACGAGCCCCCGCCGGGCGTCACGATCCGGCCGCTCGCCGACGAGCCGCCGTGTCGGCACCTGTTCCTCGCCTATCGACGCGGCGCGGAGGAGCACCCCATCCTGCGGACCGTCCGCGAGGCGCTGCTCGCCGTCGCGGCGCACGCCCACTCGTAGGGCCGCGGGCCCCGGGCGCGCTCCCTGCCGAGGACAGTGTGTTGATGCATGTTCGTGCATCAACGGGTAAAATCATGCAGATGCTGCGTGACGAGCGCCATACGGTCATTCTCGAGCGCCTGCGGTCCGCTGGCCGGGTGCTTGCCACCGATCTGTGCGACGAGCTTGGCTGCTCCGTCGACACGATCCGTCGCGATCTGCGGGAACTCGATGACGCGGGACTCCTGCGCCGGGTTCACGGCGGAGCATTGCCCCAGCACGGGGTCGGGGGTTCGTTCGCCCAGCGCGCCGGGCGCTCAGCGGGAGCGAAGCAGTCGATCGCCCGGAGGGCTGCGCAGCTGGCACGCGATGGGCAGGTGATCGTGATCGACGCTGGCACCACGACGCTTGAGGTCGCACGCGCCCTGAACCCGGTGCTCCGGGCGACCGTCGTCACGACGTGCCCCCCGATCGCGATTGCCCTCGCCGATCGCGGCGGCTTGGAGGTGGTGGTGATCGGCGGATCGCTGCGGCCCGGCGCGCTGGTCACGGTCGGCGCCGAAACGGTGTCCGCGCTCCGCGCGATCCGGGCCGATCTGGTCTTCCTGGGCGTCTGCGGCCTTCATCCGACGATCGGCGTCAGCGTCCCCGACATCGAAGAGCGCCATGTCAAGGCGGCGATGATCGAGAACGCAGCCGAGGTCGTGGCGCTCGCCGACCGGGAGAAGCTTGGCACCGGGATGCCGTTCGTGGTCTCGCCTCTGGACGCGGTAACCCACCTGGTCACCGACTCCGGGGTGGACGACGATGAGCTGAGACCGTACCTTAGGGCCGGAATTCAGGTGATCCGGGCGTGAGCCGGGCTCGTCTGGCCATCACCGTCGTGTTTTTCGTCGACGTCTCGGGAATGGCCCCGTTGCCCCATCTGCCGGTGGCGGCGATCCTCCTCTGGGCCGGAGTCGCCCTCGTAGCCCCGGCATCCGCCGAGCCCGTCCGAGCGGTCGCCGCCGCCGACTCCGCGGCAGGAGCGTTCGGCCGCTGCCGCGCGCAGGCCACTCCGTGATGCCCCATCCCCTGCTCGCCGGGGCCGACGCACTCTTGATCGACCTCGACGGAACCCTGGTGGACTCGACCGCCCCCGTCGCTCGGGCTTGGTCGGCGTTCGCCGTCCGGCTCGGACTCGACCCCCAGGCGGTCATCCGCCACGCGCAGGGACGACCATCGGGGGAGACCGTCGCTGACCTGGCTCCTCCGGCGCGCCAGGCCGAGGAGGCGGCGGCGGTCGAATACTCCGAGCTTCACGATACTGCCGGCGTCCGCGCGCTCCCTGGAGCCGAAGCGATCCTTCGCTCCGGCTGGCCTCTGGCGATCGTGACGTCCTGCTCGTCGGCGCTCGCCTCGGTGCGGCTGGCGGCTGCTGCCCTCGCGGCGCCTGCGCACATCATCAGCTACGACGACGTGCGCCGCGGCAAGCCGGACCCCGAGTGCTTCCGCCTGGGCGCCCAGCGCCTCGGCGTCCCCTCCCACCGCTGCCTGGTCCTCGAGGACGCGCCGGCCGGCATCGTCGCCGGGCACGCCGCGGGCGCTCGCGTGCTCGCGGTCCGCACCACGCATGCCGACGAGGAGCTTCGCGATGCGGACGCGATCGTCGACGACCTGGGCGCCCTGCTCGAACCGCCCGGCGGCTGAGCGTCGCGATCAGAACGGTCTCGTAGCGCCCTCGGATCGACGCGGCCGAGAGCTCTCTGTTCCTGACCGGGCGCAGCAGGGAGCTCTATAGGTGCAGCGGGGGGCGGGTCGTGCCGAAGGAGGTGGAGAAGAACCTGACCGAACACCGGCCGCGCCCAGGCCTACCTGGTCTGCCTGCCAGACGAGCGGCCGGGCGAGGTGGGCGGCGCCTGGGCTGGGTGGCGAACATCGGGCTAGTGCGCGAGGGCGGGGAGCGGCCCGACCCGAAGGAGCTGAGCAGGCAGTGTCGCGAGCGCCTCCCACGCTTCAAGGTCCGGGCACACGTGATCTACCTGCGCGCCGATCAGCTGCCCACCACGGCAACGGAGCAAGGTGCAGAAGTTCCGCCCTGATCGAACGGGCCCGAGCCCACTTCGATGCGCATGCGCGAACCGGGTAGCCAGGTCACGCTTGCGCGGCGTGGGACGCTGTTGCGATGAGCATTCATCTGTGGGCGTTCCTAGGGATCGCGCTCGTGGTGATCGTGGCGCCGGGGCCGGACACCGTGCTGGTGACCAAGAACGCAGTGCTCCACGGACGTCGTGCCGCTCTCGGTACCTCGCTGGGGGTCAACGCGGGGCTGCTGATCTGGACAGGCGCCGCGGCGTTCGGAGTCGCTGCGCTGGTGCGGGAGTCCGCGGTGGCGTTCACCGTCCTGAAGCTGGCCGGGGCGGTGTATCTGATCTGGCTCGGCGTGCAGGCATTACGCGCCGCCCGACGCCGGCCTCCGTATGCACCGCCGGACGCCGGCGATGCCGGGCGGCGAGCAGGCGTCCGTTTCGGGTTCCGGCAAGGCCTCGTGAGCAATCTCGTGAACCCGAAGATCGCTGTGTTCTTCACGAGTCTGCTGCCCCAGTTCGTCTCATCACGAGAATCGGTACTACTGCCCTGTCTCCTGCTCGGCGGGCTGTTCGTACTGATAACCCTGGTCTGGCTGTCGGGCTACGCGCTGGTGGCGGCAAGGATCTCAGACCTACTCACCCGCCCGGCGATCAAAGCCGCGATCGACCGCATCACCGGCATCGCGCTCGTCAGCCTTGGCGTTCGACTCGCCGTCGAGCACCGCTGAGCGACCCGTACCCACCTGCGCGCGTGTGCGGCAGCCAGCATCCCGTAGGATCGCGGCCGTGAAGGCGTTCGTCACCGGCGCCAGCGGATTTCTCGGTCACGCCGTCTGTGCCGAGTTGCTGGCCCAGGGCCACCAGGTCACCGCCCTGGTGAGGCGACCTGGCTCGCAACCACCGGGGACCGCCGCCGCCGGCGGCGACCTGAGCGAGCGCGAGCACCTGCAACGGATCCTGGCGGACGCGATGCCTGACCGGGTGATCCACCTCGCGGCCGAGATCGCCACGCAGCGTGACCCCAGGAAGATCGACGAAGTCAACGTCGCCGGTACCCGTCGGCTGCTCGAGGCCTGCCAGGCGATCGACGGAGTGCGATTTGTCTTTGCGTCCACGGTCGTGACCGGCGACGCAGACGGCGCGGTGCTCGATGAAGACTCGTCGTTACCCGTCGAAACGGCGTACGGCCGGTCAAAGCAACATGGGGAGCTGCTCGTACGCAACTCGGACGTCCCGAGCGTCATCATCCGCCCAAGCCACGTCTACGGACCCGGTGGCTGGTACGCCGAGGAGATCGTCAAGCGACTTCGCCAGCCGGGACGCTTCGCCGTCATCGGATCGGGCCGGAACTGGTGGGACGTGGTTCACGTCGCGGATGTTGCAGCAGCATGCGTGGCCGCCGCGGAACACGCGCGCGACGGCGCCGTGTACCACGTCGTGGATGACGAGCCGATCACCTACTTCGACTTTGTCGCGGCCACGGCAACCGCACTCGGCGTGGGCCGGCCGAGACGGATTCCCGCCTGGCTCGCGCGCCGGGTGGCAGGCGACGGCCCGGTGCGCGCGGTTGTGCGCTCAGCCAGAAGCTCGAATCAGCGGATCAAGCATGAACTCGGATGGCAGCCCCGATACCCCTCCGCCCGGGTCGGCGTGCCGGACGCGGTGGCGAGGCTCGCGGGTTGAAATTCCCGACGAGGCGGCAGGCGACTGGCTGGAGCCGAAGGCACTAGTCGTCGTCGAACTCCAGAACGGCTTCAACCATCCGAGCTGGGACGAGCGAAACGACCCGGAGTGCGAGGGCAATGAGGTGACCGCCGACGAACTGATGCGGTTCACCGCCACAGACCTCCGGTGAGAGTGCGCCACCGTGCTTACGACGGCTCACGTCCTCAGGCGTTTGCGCCCCACATCGCTGAAGCGGGACTACCAGTAGCCGCGCTCGCGTTCGACGGCGCTCAGGAAACCACCGGCTGTGCGTCCGCCGGACGAACGGCGGTACCGAGCCCGGCCCCCGCCGCGGAGCGACGACGCTCGCGGCGGCCCGGTAGCCACGCCGCCAGTCCGCCGAGACCCGGCAACCAGACCGCGACTGCGTGGTAGACGAGCACCGCCCCCACGGCAGCAGCTGGGCGAACCCCGTAGAGGACGAGCGTCGCCACCAGACCGGTGTCGAGAACGCCAATGCCGGCGGGGACCGGGATGAGGGTGGCGAGGTAGCCGATCTCGTAGGCCAGCACGACGGCAGGGAGGCCGATCGGATTTCCGGTCGCCTTGCAGGCCGCCCAAAGCGCGGCCATGTCAAAGCAGACGTAGCCTGCCGCGCCGAGGAGTCTCCAGTGTGCGCGGCCGACGGCCTTCCAGGCCCCGTCGACGCCTTCTCCGATGGCGCTCAGCGCGCGGGGGGCGCGCTCTCCACGTCGGCGAATCAGCGCACCACAGGCCCACATCAGCACAAGGAGCCCAGCGCAGACGCCCATCGGGAGTGCGGTGTGCTCGAGGTCGTGCGGCCCCGTCACCAACTGAATCAGCAGCAGCAATCCACTCGCCACCGCGGTGACCAGGTTGACGGCGATCAACAGGCACACGAGCGTCGAGCAACGTGTGAGGAGCTGAAGACGAGTCAATCCGCTTCGGCGCAGCAGCCAGCCGGTCGCCGCGGCGGAGCAGAAGTTGCCCCCGGGCAGTACCGCGCCGGCACCCATCCCGATCCAAGCCAGCCGGCGCGCGGGTGAGGGCGCCGGCTCCGGGAACAACCGGCGGAACACCAACACGTAGCCAAGGCAAGAGGCGAACTCGAGCACCACCACGCCCCCCACCCAGGCCAGGTTCATGTCCCCGAGCTGGCCCACTACTTCGGCGGGCGGCGCCACGTAGATCAGCAGGCCAGCGCACACGCCCACGATCAGCAGCGTAACCACCAGCTGGCCGCCGCGTAGGAGCGACCGTCGTGCGCCGACCGACTCCTCTGGTTCGGTCGGGCCCCCGCTCACGGCATCACGTTCGCGCGCCATTGCTCAGCGCGCGACAGGGTCAGAGACGAAAGATGAGGTAAGAAAGCTGTAAGGCGTCCAACGAGCATACGGCGGGAGGACCCCGGTTTACGCGAGCGCCGTCAGCTCGGCTTCCGGTAGCGCCCGCTTGCCCGGTTCACGCGATCCCACGCGACAAGGACTGTCTTTCCCGATGCCGCCAGGCCGCCGTCGGGCAGCCTCACCACGTGCTCAAGCTGGAGACTCGACGTTCCCGACCTGCGCTCGTCGCACGACTATCTCAACCTCGCCGTGGTCCTTGCGCACCGCCCGGTGATAGACGGCCTGATTGAGCTGGCCGAGCATGTCCAGGTCTCGCCACCGCAGCTGGATGCGCACGCTGTACCAAAGGCCGGAGCTCACGAGCCCCGGAGTCTATGCGCGGGGCGCCCGGGCTCAGCCGACGCCCCCTCGCTCGCGCAGTACCCCTAGGCTTTGATGTGCGCGCACGAGTATCCACCTAGGAGGCAGACCGATGGCGACCACCGAGCAACGGCACGAGCAGCACCGCAGCACAGCGGGACCCGCACGGACGCTGAAGGTGGATAACCCGGCGACCGGAGCTCAGATCGCGGAGCTTCCTTCCCTCGATCGCAAGGGAACGCTTGAGCTGGTCGACCGAGCGCGCGCAGCCCAGCCCGAATGGGACGCGCTCGGCTTCCGAGGCCGCGGCGCACTGCTGCGCGACATGCGCAGGTGGCTCGTCCAGAACCGCAAGCGTGTGATTCGTACGCTGAGCGATGAGAACGGCAAGCCCTACGAGGACGCTCAGCTGGAGATCTTCTATTGCGCTGATGCGCTGGGATTTTGGGCCAAGAAGGCTCCCAAGTGGCTCGCCGACGAACATGAGCGCCCGCACTCGCCGCTCTTGCTCGGTCGCAAAGTCGTCAACCGGTATCTGCCCTACGGCGTGGTGGGCGTGATCGGTCCCTGGAACTATCCGCTGATCAACAATTTCGGCGACGCCATCCCGGCACTGATGGCGGGGAACAGCGTGGTGCTGAAGCCGGCAAGCCTCACTCCTCTGAGCTCGATGCTGATGCAGGAGGGGCTACGCGCGGTCGGCGTCCCGGACGATGTCTTCCTGGTCGCCAACGGCCCCGGCGGAACCGTCGGCAGCGCGCTCGTGGACGCGGTCGACATGCTCCACTTCACGGGGTCCACCGAGGTGGGCAAGCGCCTGGCCGAACAGGCCGCCAGGCGACTGTTGCCCGTGACGCTGGAGCTCGGGGGTAAGGATCCGATGATCGTGCTGCGCGACGCCAACCTTGAGCGCGCCGCGAATGCGGCCGTGTGGGGAGCCCTCCAGAATGGCGGTCAGACGTGTATCTCGATCGAGCGCGTGTACGTCGAATCGGAAGCCTACGAGCCGTTCGTGGCCAAGGTGGTCGAAAAGGTCGGACGGCTGCGACAGGGAGCTCCGGGTGCAGCCGGCAAGGTGGACATCGGCGCCGTCACCTCGCCTGAACAGGCCGATCTCGTCGAGGAACATCTCCGGGACGCGGTCGAGCGGGGGGCGACGATCGAGGTCGGGGGCAAACGTCGTGCGGGCACCGGTTTGTTCTTCGAGCCGACCGTCCTGACGGGCGTCGATCACTCGATGAAGATCATGCGCGAGGAGACCTTCGGGCCCACGCTGCCAATCATGCGGGTCGATAGTGAGGAGGAGGCCGTTCGCCTGGCCAACGATTCCGACATGGGCCTGGATGCGAGCGTGTTCGCGAAGGACCCAGCTCACGCCGAGCATGTGGCGCGAAGGCTGCAGTCAGGCGCTGCGGTGGTGAACGATGCGCTGGCGAACTACTTCGCCATGGAGATCCCGATCGGCGGTATGAAGGAATCCGGCGTCGGTGCTCGGCACGGACGAATCGGGATTCAGAAGTACGCCAAGCGCCAGAACCTCGTGGTGACTCGGTTCGCGCTCAACCGCGAGCTGTACTACTTCCCGTACTCGAAGGGCGCCACCAAACTGACCGAGTGGCTGATCGTTGCGCTATTCGGGCGGGGCAGCCGCAGACGCTGAGGCTACGACCGGCGCAGCCGAGCCAAGCGCCGGCGGGAGGCCCTGGGACCAGCTCGGCCCCAGGGCCAGGCCAGTGCACGTCGGTTCCCTCAGCCGTGGCGCGCCGTCCGCGCCCTGACCACCGTGCGCTTGGGCGTTTGCACGACCACGGCACGCTGGCCAGCAGCCAGACTCGAGAGTGCCGCCTTGTGACCGTTCTCGTGGATCCGAGCGTTGGCCGGGATCGTGAGCGTCACGGTCTTGGTGGTGCTCTTGCGTCCCTCGGTCAGCGTCAGCTGCTGGCCCTTGACGGATTGAATAATGCCGCGGTCGAATGTGACCGTCACGAATCCGGTTCTGGTTGCCACGAGCACGTCCCCGTGGACCGCGCGCCTGAGCTCGCGCCCGACACCGAAGCGCCCTCGATGGGCGTGACGCGGGTGGGTTGTGGCGCTCGGCGTTGACGCGCCCGCCGCCGCGATCGCGCTTATCCCCGCACCGACCGCCACGCACGCTGCGCTGAGGGCAACCAACCTGAATTGCTTACGGATCGACATCGTTGTTAGACCTCGCTTTCGATTTGCCTGCCGGATGATCGACAGCCTGCAGCAGGGCTGCAATGAACCTGCCAAGCGAAGGTCAGGTGCGTGTAAGGCCGTCCCGCTCGCCGCGGAAGTGCTCCTACGATGTCGTCATGGGTGCGATGGTGATGGTGGTCGAGGACGAGCCGAACATCGGGGTGTTGGTGCGCACCTATCTACGGCGCGCCGGCTACGACGCGCTGTGGGTGCGCTCCGGCGAGGACGCGCTGGCGGAGCTTCGGCGCCACCCGATCAAGCTCGTCGTGCTCGACATCGGCCTGCCCGGGATCGACGGGTTCGAGGTCTGCCGCCGGATCGGTGGTCAGATCCCAGTGATCATGCTCACGGCGCGTGACGACGAGCCCGACCGAGTCGCGGGCCTCGAGGTCGGCGCGGATGACTACGTCTTAAAGCCGTTCTCCCCCCGCGAGCTAACCGCTCGGGTGAAGGCCGTGCTACGCCGGAGCGGCGGCGCCGCGGCAGCCGAGGAGGTCTCCGCACTGGGGCCGGTGACCCTCGCGAGGGGAGCGCGCGAGGTGCGCGTCGCCGGACGCGAGGTCGAGCTGACCCAGCGCGAGTTCGACCTGCTCGAGTATCTCCTGCGCAACGCAGGGCAGGTGGTCACCCGGGACCAGCTGCTCGAGTCGGTTTGGGGGTTCCTGTCCCCGGGCGCGACCCGCACCGTCGAGGTGCACGTCGCGCAGCTTCGCAAGAAGCTCGGGTGCCCGGACTTGATCAAGACGGTGCGCGGGCTGGGCTACAAGGCGAGCGCATGACGCTGCGCCGGCGGATGCTCGCCTACCTTTCGCTGGCGGCGATTGCTTCGTGTGTGCTGACGGTCGGCGTCGCCGCCGTGCTCGTCAGGCATCAGATCGCCGGGCAGCGGATGTCGACGCTTGAGACGCAGGCGAACGGTGCCGCAGCGGCCGCTGACGCGTCCGGCGCACTGCCTCCTGGCGAACACGTGTACGCCGTCGCCAGAGGCCGGCTCCGCGGTGTGGGGCCGGCTCGGACTGCGGACGTGCTGGCCGCGATCCCGCCTACCGGCGATGCTCAGGGGACCGTCAGCGTGAAAGGTCATGCACTGCTGTATGCAGCACGCAGTACAGGCACCGGACGCGTGGTCCTGATCCGCCCGGCGACCCTCGCATTCGCAGAGTGGCGGCCGTTCCTCGGCAGCCTGGTGCTCGCCGGCCTCGGGGGTACCCTGCTGGCGGTCCTGCTCTCGTATCTGCTCGCGCGCCGTCTCACTCGCCCGATCGCCGAGCTCTCGGGCGCAACGCGTCGCCTGAGCGCGGGAGAACCGGGGGTTGCGGTGCCAATCCACGGCCGTGACGAGCTCTCGGATCTGGGGCAGGCGTTCAATGCCATGTCAAGCGAGCTGGATCGCGCGCATGCGTCGCAGCGCCGTTTCCTGGAGTCCGTCAGCCACGAGCTGAAGACGCCGCTGACATCGATCCTCGGCTACGCGGAGGCGCTCGAGGAGGGCGCGGTCGCCCCGTCGGAGGCGGCTCGCGTGATCGCCTCGGAGGCCAACCAGCTGGAGCGGCTGGTCCTCGACCTCCTCGACCTCGCGCGCCTGCGCCGCGCCGGCTTCTCGGTTGCTCGCGAGCCCGTCAATCTCACCGCCGTCGCCGACGAGGCGGTCAAGCGCCACCTCCCCCGGGCACGAGAGCTGTCGGTAGCGCTGTCGAGCTCCAACGCCAGCGACGCCTGGGCGCTGGGCGACGAAGGCCGAGTCCTGCAGGCGACCTCGAACCTGATCGAGAATGCTCTCCGGCTCACGCCGGCCGGCGGCTCAGTGATCGTCGAGGCGACCAACGGTCAGGTCGCTGTCCGGGACACCGGACCGGGCCTCGCTCCGGCGGACATCCCGCGAGCGTTCGAGCGCTTCTATCTCCACGGCCGCTATCGCAGCGAGCGAAAGGTCGGGTCCGGGCTCGGACTCGCGATCGTCGAGGAGCTGCTCGTGGCGATGGGCGGATCGGCAAAGGTGTCGAGCCTCGCCGGCGGCGGTACGCAGTTCACCCTGCAGCTCCCGACCAGCCAGCCGGCCTAGTCTGAACTGTGCGTGCGCCTTCGTGCTCAGGTCAGCAGTCCAAGACGCTGGGCACGCTGCACCGCCTCGGTCCGGTTGCGAACTTGGAGCTTTCGGTAGAGGGAACTCGTGTGGTCCTTGATCGTGTGCTTGGAGAGATGTAGCTCGCCGGCGATTTCGGGGTTTGTGGCGCCGGAGGCGAGCAGCTTGAGCACTGTCCGCTCGCGCTCGCTGAGTCCGATCGGGGAAGCGGTGTCGTGGTGGTCGAACACCATGCCGCCCAGTCCGACGGTGCGAACCGCCGCGGCGACCCGGCGCGCGGACCAGTCCTTGTGAGCGAAGCCTGATGCGCCGGCGGCGCGCGCGGCCCGCGGCGAGATCTCACCCGCTCCGGAAATCAAGAGGACACGCGTCACGGGCTGGCTCGCTCGCAGCCGCTCGCAGACCTCGGCGCCTGACTCCTCGCCGATGAACAGATCGACGAGCGCGACGTGAGGCCGGTATCTGCCCGCGAGCCTCAGCGCCTCCGCACCGGTGCGTGCGCTGAGGCACCGCTGCACCCACGGCTGCTGGTCGAGCATCATCCGGAACCCCCAGTGGACAACCTCGTGGTCGTCGACGACCAACACGCTCAGCCGGTCCGGGCTGCGCGGCTCAGCCATCGGCCGGCACGACGAGCCTGACCTGCCATGTACCGCCGGGCCGCTTTCCGAACTCGAGCACGCCACCGCCATGCATCGCCTCGAGCGCGGCGAGGCGGAGGCCCATCCCGACCGTCGGGCGCCGATCGCTGACCCCGTCGTTGGTGATCTCCAAGGCGAACGCCCCGCCGAGCCGTCGGACGCCGACCTCGACGCGCGTCGCCCGTGCGTGCTTCTGGACGTTTCGAACCGCCTCGGCGAGCACCGCCTGGAACAACGGCTCGAGCGCGGCAGGCACCGCCTCCGGGGGATCGGGCTCCAGCGTCAGACCCAAATCGGGGTGAAGTCGGGCCAGGCGCTTGACCGCTTCGACCAGTGTTGTGCTCGTGTCCCGCGGCGCCCGTCCGAGCGGGCGCTGGAGGGCCGCCCGTAGCTCGCTCAACGCGGCCTGGGTCTCGGTGGCGCAGCGTTCGCGGGCTCGATGCGGGAGATCGCCATCGCCGTCGAGGGCCATCGAGACACCGAACAGCCGCTGAACAACCCCTTCATGAATCTCACGCGCGAGATCGATCCGCTGCTCGAGCTGCTGGGCCTTTTCGATCTGGGTTGTCGCGATTCTGGCCACGGTAGCCAGCGCCGCGGCCTTCCCGAGGGTCCACAGCAGGTCTCGCTCGCCTTCATCGAGCGGGGGCGCGCTCAGGGGCCGCTCGGCCAGGATCACCCCGATCGCCAGTCCCGCCGCGGTCATCGGCGCGCACACCAGCCGCCGCGGTTCGGCCACCAGCGCGGCATACTCGGCCGGCACCTGATCCCGCAGATCGCCGGTGACCTCGATGACGGCGGCTTCGCTCAGCGCCCTGGCCGCGATCGGCGCGGACTCGACGGTCACGTGAGCGTCGGCGAATAGTTCGATGTCCATCCCGTGGGCGCCGGCGGCCCGGACGCGCCGCCGGGCGCTGTCGTAGCGAAAGATGATCGCGCGGTTCATTCCGGTGAGCCGACACACCGCTTCGCACAGCCTCCCGTAGAACTCGTCCCCGGTGGACACCGCCTCCGCCTCGGAGAGGACCTCCGCAAACAGCTCCAGCGCCTCGATCGTCACGACCCCGGTGGCCGAGCCGGATCTCATGACTCAGCGCGGCAGAGCGTCCGCGCGCGCGATCGGCCGTTTCCCCCACTTGCTGAGAGTGGCGAAGTCGAGCAGCCGATCGAGGTAATCGCCGAGCGGCGAGGCCCGGATACCCGCAGGCTCGAGCCGGGTCCTCGCGTCCGCCGTATCGAAGATCGCGCCCGTCGAGAAATAGGGGAAATAGGCCTGGCTACCTTCGAGCGCCGACCGCCGACCTGCGCTCCGGGTTCTCTCGAGGGCGGCAAACTCAGCCGGCGGGAGCACCCGCGGCAGAGGACGACGGAAATAGCGGCTCGCCAAGGCGGCGATCTCGGCCATCGTGCTCGCGTTGGTCCCCGCCGTCAGGTGGTAGGTCGCGCCAACCCCGCCGACGGTCTCGCACAGGGCGTAGACCGCGTCGGCGACGTAGTCCACCGAGACGACATCGACCTGCGCGGAGGGAATCGCCGGGACCTCCGTAAACAGACCCCGGGCGAATGCCCGCAGCGGCCAGTAGAGCACGTTGAACGCCGCGGTCCAGCCGCTGCGCCGATCGCCGACCACGATGCTGGGACGCAGAATCGTGAACGGCAGCCCGGTGCGCTCACGCACCAGCTGCTCGGCTTCGAACTTGGACTGTTCGTAGGAGTTGTTGAAGTGTTGCCCGACGTCGAGGTCGAGCTCGCAGAACCGACCTGCGTGAGTGCCGGCCACATAGGCGGTCGAGATGTGGGCATACCGCTCGAGACCTCCATGGGTGCTCGTCAGCGCCGCGAACTCGAGCATCTGCCGCGTGCCCTCGACGTTGACCGCCCGGGCCTCCTCGAGCGGAAGCGTGAACGAGACCGATGCCGCGCTGTGGACGATCGTCGTGACCCGGTCCGCCAGGGCGCGGCGGCGGGCGGCCGGGAGTCCTAGGCCGGGTTTGGTCAGATCGGCGGCGATCGCCTCGACGCGCGCACGATACGGGGCGGAGCCGCCGCTGAAAAGATTCGTCAGGACGGTGTCCATACGCCGACTGGCCGCTTCATCGTTCGGCGCCCGGACCAGGGTCAGGATGCGCCGATCGCCGGACTCTAGGTAGCGCGCCAGGATCTCCATCCCCACGAAACCGGTCGCTCCGGTCAGCAGCAATTCACCCTTGGGCGTCGTCATGACGCGTCCTGAAGCGAGCGCAGCGCCCACGCTACGCGCGCACGGGTTTCACTCGGTGCAATCAGTTCGTCGACATAGCCCGCGGCGGCCGCGACCTCCGGGCGAAGCTGATCGTCGGCGTAACCGGACGCCAGCCGCTCACGCGCGGCGTCGGGATCGGCGGCCGCCGCGATCTCACGGCGATGGATGATGCCGACCGCCGGCCTCGCCCCCATCACCCCGATCTCGGCATGCGGCCACGCGAACACGTAGTCGGCGCCCAGGTCCTTGGAGTTCATGGTGATGAAAGCGCCGCCGAACGCCTTGCGCAGGATTACGGTCACGCGCGGAACGGTCGCCTCCGAGAAGGCGTGAACCAGCGTCGCGCCGAAACGGATCACGCCTGCGGCCTCCTGGCGCCTACCGGGCATGAAACCGGGCGTGTCGACCAGCACGAGCAGCGGGATCCCGAATGCGTTGCACCTCTGGACGAATCGAGCTCCCTTCTGCGAGCTCGCGGCATCGAGCACACCGCCGAGATGACGCGGTTGGTTGGCGACGACGCCGACCGAGCGCCCGTCGATCCGCGCGAACGCAGTCACGAGGTTGCGCGCCCATCCGGGTGAGACCTCGAGCAACTTGCCTCCATCGACGAGGCAGCGGATCACGTCGCGCACGTCGTAGACGCGTCGGCCCAAACGAGGAACAAATGCGCCAGGATCAGCGTCGCTGACTGGATGCGCCGGCGTAGCCGTGGCGGGCGCACCCCGGTGGCGCGGCATGTATCCGAGAAGCTCACGCGCGAGCATTGCCGCACCGGCGTCGGTGCGGGCCACGAAATGGCAGACGCCGTTGCGTTCGTGCACACGCTTGCCGCCGAGCTCGGGCACGCTCACATCCTCGCCCAGAGCCTCGCGGACGACGCCGGGGCCGGTGAGGAACATGCTCGCCTCCTCGGTCATCACAACGAAGTCGGTCAGCGCCGGGGCATAGGCACCCCCACCTGCGGAGACTCCCGTGACGATTGAGATCTGGGGAACGCGGCCGGACAGAGCCACCGTCTGACGAAAGATTCGTCCGTACCCGCCCAGCGCGGCAACCCCCTCCTGCATCCGTGCGCCGCCGGAGGAGACGAAACCAACCACCGGCGCACGGGCGCGCCCCGCGAGCTCCAGCACTCGCACGATCGAGTCGGCGTGAGCGCGCCCAAGCGAGCCGCCCGCGTAGCTCGCATCCTGCGCGTAGCAGAACACCGGGCGGCCCTCGACCAGGCCGCTCCCGGCGATGACTCCGTCACCGGGACGCGCCTTGTCTCCCATCTGGCTCGACAGGACACCTGCGCGGATCAGCTGCAGTGAGCCGGTGTCGCACAGGCTCTCGAGTCGCTCAAGCGGCGTGAGGCTCGTGTCCTCAGGGCGCAGCAGGGCCAGGCTCATCCAGCCCTCCATTCAAGTACCGCCGCGCCCCAGGTGAAGCCGGCACCAAAGGCCGCAAGCAGCACCCGATCGCCGCTGTCGAGCAGCCCGCGCTGCTCGCTGTAGGCCAGCGCGAGCGGGAGGGTTGCCGCGCATGTGTTGCCGTACTCGGCGATGCAGTCGACCACCCGCTCCGCCGGCAACCCGAGGCGCTGTCCGACCGCGCCGAGGATGCGTCCATTGGCCTGGTGATAGACGAACAGATCAATCTCGTCGAGGCCGACCCCCGCGCCTGCGGCCGCCTCGAGCGTCGCCTCCGACAACCGCGCCACCGCCTCGCGGAACGTCTCGTGCCCGCGCATCCTGATCAAACCTTGCTCACGATCCACGAAGATATGCTCGGCGCCAGAGCCATCGGCACCCAGCACAACCGGCCCCGTGTAAGCGCCGTCGCCGCCGGCACGTAGCACGACCGCGCCGGCACCGTCGGCGAACACGGCCGCCGTCGAACGATCGTCCGGGTCGGTGATCCGCGACATCAGATCGGCGCCGACCACGAGCACGCACTCGGCGCGGGCGGATTCGATCTGTCCCAGACCGACCGCGAGCGCCGAGATGAAGCCGGTGCATGCGGCGCCGACATCGAACGCGCCGGAGCGAACGGCGCCAAGCTGGTGGGCCACAACCGGCGCTGCGTTGGGCATCACCCGGTCGGCGGTAGTTGTCGCGACGATGACTAAGTCAACCTGCTCCGGCTCGATTTCAGCGCGACGAAGCGCTACCCGCGCAGCCTCGGTCGCGTGGTCTGAGAGGAGCTCGTCGGGCCCTGCGACCCGGCGCGAATGAATCCCCGTGCGGCGCACGATCCACTCCTCGGCAACCCCGAGCCGCGCGGCGATCCCGGCATTTGGAACCACGCTCTCCGGGACACTCACGCCGACCGACGCGATCACCGCGCCGCGCAGCTCGCGCGCGGCGAAGCGCGCATGCCGTAGCTGAGATTCGATCGGTGCCGAGGGATTCACCGAACCAGGTTCCCTGCTGGACCGCTGAACCGCAAGGCCTACGCGGCGAGGAACGGACAGATGGGGGGACGGCGGGACAAAACCGAACGTTGTACCGGTGGGCAGTACCCGTGCGGCGGCCCCCGCGTCCTCGGGCGACCGCGGCGGGCGAATTCTGCAGGCATCTGGAGCAGACCGGTGTTTGCGGCATGGAACGCAGGGCGATAACCCAACCTCCGGGGCGGGGCTAGAGCACGCTGTGGCCGCCGCCTACTCCGTCGTCGCTTTGCTGCGTAGCAACGAGCCGGTGGACGATCTCGCTGGTGGCGCTGTAGAGCTCTAGGTAGTTGGCGAACAGCTCGTCGTAACGGTGAGCGCTAGCCGGATCGGGTTCGATGATCGTCTCGATTGTCGTCCAGTCGGTATCCGCTGGCACAAGGCCTGTGCCGATGGCCGCGAGCAGGGCGTCGCCATAGGCAGCGCCGATGGTCTGGCGGGGCAGCTCCTGAGCGAGCTGGGTCACGTCGGAGACGATCTGTGTCCACAGCCCCCCCCGCGTGCCTCCGCCCACCGCGAGCACCCGCTCCGGGCGCGCGCCCGCGTCGACCAGCGCGGCGACGTTGTGCCGCACCCCAAACGCGATCGCCTCATAGACCGCTCGCAGCAGCTCACCGCGACCATGCTCGAGCGTGAGCCCGGCGATCACACCTCGCGCCGCCGGGTCGAAGATGGGAGTGCGTTCACCGGCGAAGTAAGGCAGGATGAGCAGCCCCCGAGCCCCCGCCGGCACGTCTCGTGCCTCGCGGACCATGGAATCGAACGGCGTGTCACCCGTGAGCCGGCGCAGCCACTCGGTGATCGTGCCCGAGGTAGCCATGCCACCCGCCAGCGTGGGTAGTCCGGGTTCGATCCCGGCCGTCGCCCACAGCGCGGGATGGGTCCTCATCTCGTCGAGGACGGCGATCAGAAACATCGTCGATCCGTACATGAGCATGAGATCGCCTGGATGCCTGGCTCCGACGCTGAACGCCTCCGACCACGCGTCGATGCTCCCCGTCATCACCGGCGTGCCGACCGGCAACCCCGTGGCGTCGGCCCCACCCGGGGTCACCGTCCCGGCTGGCTCGGCGGGCCAGGCGAGGCGTGGAAGCGGAAGCTCCCGGGCCACGGCCTGAGCCCATTCGGGGATCCACGCTCCGGCACGCAGGTCGTAGAGCGGGTCGCACTGGCTCGCGCTGTGATGGTCCAGGACCCAGTCACCGGTGAGCCGGGCGACGATGAAGGACGTCGCCGTACACCACAACGCCGCCTGCGACCAGACCTCGGGCTCGTGTTTGGCGATCCAGCGAAGCTTCGGTCCAAGCGCTTGGCTGGAGAGGTACGAGCCTCCGCGCGCGAAGATCTCCTCACGCCCAAGTGCCTGATCGAGCTCGGCGATCTCCTCGCCCGAGCGCGTGTCGATGCCATAGAGCAGGGCCGGGCGTAGCGGACGCAGCGAGGCGTCGCACGGCACGACACAGGGTCCGAGCCCACTGACGCAGACGCCCGCGATGGCAGCTCCGGGCACCTGATCTGAGAGGGTTCGGCAGAGAGCCTGCACGTCGTACCACCACACCCGCTCAGCGTCCTGCTCGAACCAGCCGGGGCGTGGGCACTCAAGGCCTCGCGCCTTCGGGATATATCAGGTTGAGCTGCCTCCGGGGCCGCTGGTAACGCGCCCAGGAATTCCTCATTCCCGCCGACCTGCGCGAGCCCCTGAAGCACCACGCTGAGACACCTGCCCAGCCGTCGTTCCTCTCCACCACGTTCCCGGACCCAGCCGCAGCACCCCAACAAACATGTTCTTGCTCGTCACCGGTGCCAGCGGAGCCTGCGCAGCCAAACGGCTGCTCGTCAACGTCCTGCGGCCGGAGTCGCAGCGGCACGACTGCGGGTGGGAGACGGGTTGGTCCCCACACCAGCAGCCGTGCTGGCCGTCGGCTCCGTGAGCGTCCCCGCGCTTGTGAGCTAAATCAGGCTTGACATGCAAGAGTGTGCATGACAACATAAAAGCATGGGACAGGCCCATGGCGTCACGTCACGCACCCGCGTCACATCTGAGGCGGCGCAGCAGGTCGCTCGGGTGATGGCGGGGCTCGGGACCGCGAGCCGGGTTCAGATCCTCGGTCGTCTGCGGGAAGGAGCGTGCAGCGTCGGCGAATTGTGCGCCGCGGTCGGAATGGCGCAGCCCGCCGTTTCGCACCAATTGCGGATCTTGCGGGATCTCAGCCTGGTGGTCGGCGTCCGCACCGGACGTCAGACGATCTATGGGCTGTATGACCCGCATGTCGCGGTGCTGCTCGACGAGGCGCTGCGCCACTTCGAGCATCTGAGCGCGGGAGCGCCAGAGATGCCTGGGCCCATCCCGCTGTCGACAAACCAAGCAATGACAGGAGCATGATGAGCGAAGAACACACACACGAAACCCCGCACACCCACGAGCATGAGCATGAGGGCGAGACGCATGTGCACGCACATACAGCGCACGATCACGAGCATGTCGAGCACGAGCACGAGCACTCACACGACGGCGAGACGCACACCCATCCGCACGTTCACGAGAAGGGCGTCGAAGACGCTCACGAGCACCGGCACTAGATAGTCAAACTGCTGCCCGCGTACGAGCCTCGGCTCCGAATGCGGGCAGCCCGAGGGCACATCCACGGTCGCTCGGGCTTGTCAGTGCTGCTCCGTTCCGGTGCCGTGCGCGTGGGGGTGCGAATGAACGTGATCGCCGTGGCTGTGTAGATGCTGATGGCCGCTGACCAGGTGATGGGGCTCGTCCGGATTGGGGTCGTGGTGGTGGGCGCGGGCGTCGTCGACCGCCATTTCGGTGTCGTCCCCTGACCTTGGCGGTTGCCCCGCGCACGACTCGCACAGCCCAACGATCGCGAAGTGGGTAAAACGTGCTTCGTAGCCGAACTGCTGTTTGATCGTCCGGCGTAGCGGGTCGAGCTGATCAGGCGTCACCGCGGTTACCTTGGCGCAACGCTCGCAGTAGAGGTATTCGACCTCGTGAGCACCGACGAGTACGTACAGACCGGGTCCGTGGCCGAGGTGGACGTGCCGGATCAGTCCATGTCGCTCGAGGACCTCGAGGTTTCGGTAGACCGAAGACTCGTCGATCTTGAGCGTGTGCGCGAGGTGCACCGCGGACACAGGGCCTTCGGCGGCGAAGAACGCCTCGAGCACGAGTCGGCGCGCGGTCGAGAGGCGCATCCCGCCCTGGCGGACCGCATCGATTGCCTGTTCGATGGTGTCGAATATGAGCGGCGGTGTTTGCGCAGCGAATGTCATGCTGATCACTCCTTGGACCGATGGCCGCCCGTCGCGGGCGCCCTTCGCCTCGGAGCCATCTTAGATCGCGTTCAGCCGTCGGCGTTTGCGGCTGACCGGGACGCGGCCTGCTGCATCCCGGCGGTCCATCGCTCTTCGATCCGCGCGAAGCGCCAGATCCCCAGCGAGATGACCCAGGTCGCGATGAACATGCCGACGATGATGAACCCGGCCGTGTTGATGTTGAAGTTCTGAAACCAATCGACCCCCGAACCGGTGATTCCGAGCTTCGCGGTGATCAGTCCGACGAGCTCGATCGTGCCGATGAACAAGGCAACTGCAACTGAGAGCCCGGTGATGGTGATGTTGTAATAGACCTTTCGGACCGGCTTGGAGAACGCCCAGCCGTAGGCGAAGTTCATAAACGACCCATCGATCGTGTCCAGGAGCGACATCCCGGCGGCGAACAGGATTGGTAGACAGATGATGGCGTAGAACGGCAGTCCGGCCGCTCCTGCGCTGCCGGCGATCACGAGCAGCGCGACTTCGGTCGCGGTGTCAAAGCCGAGGCCGAAGAGGACGCCGACGGGGTACATCTGCCACGGCTCCCTGATCTTGTTCAGGTGCCTTCCGAACAGCCGGTTCATCAACCCGCGCGAGTTGAGCTCCTTCTCAAGCTGCGCCTCGTCGTAGTTGCCGCGTCGCATCTCCAGGAAGATCCGGACGATGCTGACGAGAATGATGATGTTCAGGATCGCGATGACGTACAGGAACGTGCCTGAAACCGTTGTACCGATGACGTTGGTCGCCTTGTGCAGCGTTGACCCGCTGTTGCGGACCGGGTCGGAGAGGGCCTTGACTCCGACCGCGATCAGGAACGCGAGGGTGAAGACGATTGTCGAGTGCCCGAGCGAGAAGAAAAACCCGACGCTCAACGGCCGCTTGCCCTCGCTCATAAATTTCCGCGTCGTGTTGTCGATCGCGGAGATGTGATCGGCGTCAAACGCGTGCCGCAGACCTAGCGTATAGGCGGTAACGCCGGTCCCGATCGCAAACGTGCCAGACGACCCGAGGCTGTACTTGTGCGGTGCCACGACGAGCAACAGGATCCCGAACCCCACCACGTGCAACCCCGCGATCACCGCCGCCATATAGCCCGCGTGACGCCACTCCGTCGGGGTCATCGACCCCTTGATCTGACCCCAGCGGGATGCTTGCCGCAACGACACAGACGACGCCTCCATCAGGTCATTCCTGCTCTTCGGTACGCGATCACCCAACGGCCACCGCAACGGGTCGCAAACCTACAACGACCGCCTTCCTCATGCAACAAGATGGTAATTGAGAGCACTCAGCAGCTGCATGGGCTGGGGTGGCCGGCGAGCGTCGCGACGGCGAGAGTCCGCCTCCTGATGACTACTCTGCAGGCCGTCGTCCGTGCACTGTCCGCGACGGAGCGCCTGCTGCTCACTCCGAGCTCTTTCTGAAACTAGCTGTCAGCGTTCGCGGTGGCTGATCAGCCGGGCCGAGTTGGCGATCACGGGGATCGAGGAAAGCTCGTGCAGGAGCGCGCCCGACACAGGTCGCAGGATTCCCACGATCGTCAGGCCAACGGCAATCGCGAGCACGCCGAGTGAGAAACCGAGGTTTTGGCGGATTGCCTGCATCGCTCGGCGCGAAAGCGTCAACAGATGCGGAAGGTTCGAGAGCTCGTCGGCGAGCAGCGCGATCTGCGCGGTCTCGAGCGCGAGGTCGGTGCCGGTTAAGCCCATCGCCACGCCCACGTCTGCCGTCACGAGCGCGGGACCGTCGTTGATTCCGTCGCCGACGAACGCGACCCGGTGACCCTGCTCCTGCAGCGTCTTGACGATCAAGGCTTTCTCGTGCGGCAGTACCTCGGCATGCACTTGCGTGATCGCCAACTCCGCGGCGATGCGCTCGGCACTCGCGCGCTGGTCACCGGTGACCAGCGCGACGCCAATCCCGAGCTCACGAAGCCGCGCCACCGTCGCGCTGGCCTCGGGCCGCAGCTCGTCCTCGAATACGAACAGCCCGGCGGGCTCCCGATCAACGGCCAGTGCGATCACGCTCGCCCCACCGCGGGCGTGATCGGCGATCGCCGTCACGAGACCCATGTCCTGAGCCTGCCCCTCGAGCATCGTGGTACGCCCGACGAGCACGGCTCGGCCGCCGGCAAGGGCGCGCACCCCGACGCCTGGGAGCGCCTCGAACTCCTGTGGATCGGGGACGTCACACTCACGCTCGGTCGCGGCGCGAACGAGCGCTCGGCCGAGCGGATGCTCAGAGAATTTCTCCGCGGTCGCGGCGAGTGCTAGCAGCTCATCCTCCGCCAGCCCGTTCAGCGGGACCGTCGCGACCAGCCGCGGGTGGCCAAGCGTCAGCGTGCCCGTCTTGTCGAACAGCACCATGTCCACGCTCGCCGCCGCCTCGACGGTCGCGCCTTGCTTGATCAGGCTCCCGCGCAGGGCAGCGTTCCCGATCGACGCCACCAGAGCGGTCGGCGTGGCCAGCACCATCACACACGGGCAGAACACGATCAGCATCGTGATCGCCCGCAATGGATCACCCGTCAGCGCCCACAACACCCCTGCGAGCACGATCGCCGCCGGCGTGTAGAGCAGTGCGTACCGGTCGAGGATCCGTTCGATCGGCGCCTTCTGCTCCTGCGCCTCCTCGACCAGCCGGCGGATCTGGCCGAGCGTCGTCTCGTCCCCGACCCGGCCGGCCAGGATCTCGAGACCACCGAGACAATTCAGCGTACCGGCGAATACCTCGTCGCCGACCTGCTTCTCGAGCGGGACGCTCTCGCCGGTGATCGCCGCCTCCTCGACCGACCCACTGCCCAGCTGCACGTGGCCGTCGACCGCGATCCGCTCACCCGGACGTACCAGAACGACATCGCCAACCAGCACATCAGCCAGTGCCACCAGCACCTCGCCATCCTCGCGCCGAACGGTGACGCGGTCCGGTAAGAGGGCCTCAAGGCCCTCCAGTGCGCGACCGGCCCGCGCGGCGACGAACTCCTCGAGCAGACCGCCGACGAGCAGCAGCACTGCCACCACGGCCGCCGCGGAGAACTGACCGATAGCGATCGCCGCGATCGTCGCCAACGACACCGGAATATCCGCCGTGAAGTCACGCTCACGGATCCCCTGCACCGCGGAGAACCAGATGAACACCGACCCCACCAGCGCCGCCGCCACATACAACCAACTGTGAGACCCCGAACTCGACACCGATCCCGTCGGATCGACCATTATCGCCGCGACCAGCAACAAGCCCGCAGCCGCCGTGAACAGCGTCCCTGGCTCCAGCAAGAAATCCCGATAATGGCCCGTGAACGCGCGGGCGCCCCGCGCGCACGAAGCGCACACGGCGACGGCGCGCGCGGCCCCCGATCGATCTCGCATAGATGAAGACATGAACAGGCCCGCACGCTAGCATTGCGCCATGACCCACGCAATCGGCTCGACCCCCACCACGTCGGATGTCAGCGCCGAGACAGCCGAGCGCGTGGCCCAGCTCATGCAAGCACTCGCCACCGCGAGCCGAGTACGCCTCCTCGCGCAACTCCGGGACGGCCCCCGCGCGGTCGGCGAGCTGGCCCACGGCGCTGGGATGAAGCAGTCCGCCGTAAGCCAGCAACTTCGGGTTTTGCGCCACCTCGGCCTCGTCGTCGGGCGCCGAAACGGCAGGCACGTGCACTACGCGCTACACGACCAGCACATCGCAATGCTCCTGGGCGAAGCGATCGGTCACGCCGAACACACCCAACTCGGCATCACCGACCCACCCAGCCCGCAACCAACCCACGGTTGATCACAACCATTTTCTGGCTGACCGGCATGTGATCCTGCTCGCCGCCCCCGGCGGCCAGCACACCGCGGTTCGACAGCAGGGTCGCGGTGTGATCCTTGCGCGACGAGCCTTCCCACACATCGCCGAGGTTGGGTCGGCTCGCGCTGAGCTCGTGAGCTTGCCGCGGCCGCTGAACTCAGCCGCGGTCTCGGCTACCGCTCCGTCGGTGTGGTCGGCCGCGCGGGCCGGGCACTACGCGTGCGCACCACCGCGATCGCCACTGCGATCGCCACCAGCGCGATCGTGACGATCAATCCATAGTGGGAGATGGCCTTGGCGAGTTGGACCGCGGGATGGCCGACCGCGTACCCGAGTCCAACAATCAGACAGATCCATGAGAGCATCCCGAGGAGATCGAAAACCATGAAGCGGCGCAGGCTCATTCCTGTCCAGCCCGCTGCGGCGTAGATGAACGCCGACGGAACCGGGAGGTATGGGGCCACCGCGACCGCGAGACCCCCGGAGCGCTCGAGGAGAGCACCGGAGCGCTGCGCCCATTTCTCCGCTTTCGGGTTGCCACCGGCCAGCCTGGCCGCTGCCCTTGGACCCCACAACCGCCCTGCCCACCAGAAGAACGGCGTGACGAAGAGCAGCGTCGGGAGCGGAGCGAGAATGGCCAGCGCGAGCGACGCCTCGCCCACGCGGGCGAACGCGCCGCCGGACGCCATCGCCGACGTCGAGCCACGCAGCGCTTCGAGGAGCACGGGATCGGTGCCGAGCAGCGAGGGCGCCAGAGGCAGGACGGCGAGGGAGAAGACGGTCTTGACCGCGATGCCCGTCACGCAGGCGATCTCGGCGCGGCGCCGGGAGGCACGGCCCCGCGGGACCTCGTCGCGGGGTGGGACGGTCCTCGCCATCCTCCCATTGTCGCCTCACCCAGCCCGCGGCGTTCCAACTCCGAGGGGACACCGCCGTCGGCAGCTACCCCGCCGGCGACGACGGGAGGCCTATCGCGGGCCCGACCCGGTGCTCGGTCTCGTGTCACAGGAGAGCCTGACCGGGGTCAAGTTTGGAACGAACGAGACCTCTGGATCCAGTTACGCAGCAGCGGCGCGTAGGTCCTGGGGGCGGGAATGCAAGCGTACGGGTACGCACGCGACCCCGACTGACCACGGCTGCCGTCCGACGCGATCAGCGCCCGCGCGCGGCTACTTCTGACGTTGCGGATGGTTATGGATCTGGCGGCGGTGCTGGTTCGAGGAGCTGTTGGTGCAGGGTGCGTGAGAGCCAATGCTCGAAGGCGTCTGGTGACCAGCCGCGTTCGACGACGAGTTCTCGGTAGAGCTCTTCGTTTGCGAGTGCCCAGCACAGGTCTGTTGCCCATTTGACGCTGACGCCCAGCGCGAGCCCGTCTTTGAGGGTGCGGGCGAAGCGGTGGATCGTGCGCGCTCGGGAGTCGAGCACCTGGCGGTGCGCCGCGGCGGCTGTGGGGTCGGCGCGTGAGGCTTCGCGGTGGATCGCGATCACGTCGTAGCTTCGTTCCATCTGCTGGCGTACCTGGCGTGCGTAGAGCTCGAGTTTTCGGTCGGGGTCGGGCTCATTCACCGCGTCGGTGTAAAGCGAGGTGACTTCCGCTTCGCGACGCATGACTACACGCAGGCCCTCCAGTAGCCCTCCTTTTGATTTGAAGCGGGCGTACACAGTGGGCAGCGCGACTCCGGCCTCGGCAGCGACCAGCTCGAGCGTCGTGGCTGCATAACCGCGCTCGCGAAAGAGGCGACGGGCCGCGTTCAGGATGCGCTCGCCGGTCGCCTCGGCTTGGAGCTGGCGGTAGGTGAGCTTGGAAGGGTTGATCTGGTTCATTAGATATAGTAAAAGTATATCGAATGAAGGTGCCCTTTATCGAACCCGCGGCGTTTGATTGCCGCTCTTTGACTGGAGCACGATGAGCGTACATGCAGACTCAGCGCCACAGGCTCGCCCGCACGGCAGGTCTCTGGACTTCCCCGACGGCACGGTGTATGTGATCACCGAGCCAGCCGACGGGACCGGTGATCGCTTCCAGATGGACATGATCCTGGTGTCAGACGGCGACACCCCACCACCTCACATCCACCCCCACCAACACGAGCATTACGAGGTGATGGAGGGGTCCTTCGAAGTCCAGATAGCGGGCACCTGGCACACCTTGACCGCCGGTCAGACCGCCGAAGTAAAGCCCGGCGAACGGCACCACTTTCGCAACACCTCGGGGGCCGTCGCCCGCGTGCGGACCACGTTTCGCCCGGCGCTGAGCTTCGAGGACTACATCCAGAGGGTCCACCTGGCGATCGCGACGGGAAAGCTAAAGGGTCCCCAGGATCCAAAAAGCCTGCTCTACCTCTCGATGCTGTTTCACGAGCACCGTGACAGCGTCCGCGGCGCCAACGCACCCCAGCGCATCGTGATGGCCATAGCGAGCTCGCTCGGACGGCTGCTGAGGCTTCAGCTCCCACCGAAATCAGCGCCCGCCAAACGCCAGCGGGGCGATGCCACGACCGAGTCCGAAGCCCCCGCCGCCTGGCCAGCGCTCGCAGCGACCGCGCTGGCCGCGCTGGCCGCGCTGGCCTTGAGCATCGCGGTGGTGCTAGGGCTGCGAGAGCTTGGCCGCGCCATGCTCGACGTACCCAATCACCTCGCGCCACTGTCCATGTCCACACTGATCCCGGCGACCGTCGTGCCCGTGATCGGCAACACCTTCGGCTTCTACATCTCCTTCTTCTTGAAGCCAAGCCGCTACTCGATGCACCTGTTTCTCGGGATCGGCGCGGTCATGACGATCGCGGGCATCGCGATCTCTATGACCAAACTGCCCGCGGAGGCCGCGACCGGGCCAATCATCACAACGGTCGCCGTCAGCGTGGCCCCCGTCCTAGTGATCGTGTTCGCGCTCCTGCACCTCGTCCGCGGAGGCCGGACACCTTGAAGTCCGCGGAGCCAGCCCTCGCCGGCAGAACCTGAAGGGGGCCGCGACCCGGCCGAAGCCGGAGCGTCCGGAGGCTGGTTTGGATGCCGCGGTTGGGCTCGAACCCACGACCGTTCGGATTGGGTTTGGCATACCAGAACCAATGTAGTTGCACTCTACTTTTGTAGTATCATTCTAAAATGGTCAGTGCTAGCCCAGCCTCTCGCCAGGCCCGGCGAAAGCTGAGGACCTCGACGGCGATACTCGATGCCGCCGAGAGCTTGTTTCTCGAGCGTGGCTTTCAGGCGACGACGGTGGAGCAGCTCGCCGAGGAGGCCGACGTTGCAGCGGGGTCGGTTTACGGTCATTTTGGCGGCAAGGAGGGCGTGTATGCCGCATTGATCGATCGAGCGCTGGCGCTTGACCGTCGCTATTGCGACGAGGGGTGGGAGTCGGGATCAAACGCGGTCGAGCGACTTCTCGGCTTGAGCGAGGGATATCTCCGCTTTGCTCGCGATCAGCCCGGCCACTTCCGCGTTTTTCGCTTCCCCCCGCCGGGGGGGCCAAGCCGCGGACCGGCCGCCGCCGCTGCCACCCGGGTGTCCGAGCGAGTCATCAGCGAGGTCGATCGCATGGCGGGAGCGCTCCGCGAAGCAATCGACGAGGGCATCGTGCGCGAAGTCGATCCTCGCGGTGCAGCAGTCTTCTTGTGGGCGGCGTGGGACGGGATCATCGCCGCCCACATTCTTCCCGGCACCATGGGGCTCAGCGAGCGAGAGCTCGAATCGGTGCTGGCGATTGCACGCGAGGTGCTGACCTTGGGTTTGCTGGCCCCGAACGGAGGCCGGGCATGATCACGTGGATCGCTGCCAACGGCGACTACGGGCGACCGGCGATGCCGGGCTGGCGCGGGCGGGACTGGTCGACATGCGAGCGAGACGCGCTCATCGGGCGACGGCGCGTGCATTACCTCGACGCCGGCACGGGTGAACGGGCCTTCATGCTCGTGCACGGGATGGGTGGTCGCTGGCAGCATTGGCTCGAGACCATCCCCGCGCTGGCCAAGCACGGCCGGGTGCTCGCCCTCGACCTGCCGGGCTTCGGGCAATCCGAGGCGCCAGCCGCCCCGGTGTCGCTCAATGGTTTCGCCGATGTAGCGGCCGCCCTGATCCACGACCTTAAGGTTGAGCGGGCAGTGCTAATCGGGCACTCGATGGGCGGTCCGATCGCCCTGCGGTTCGCGAGCCGTCATCCGGAACTCGCCGAGGCGATCGTGGCCGTCGGCGGCGCCGTCTTCCAATTCAGCGCCCTTCTCGGCCTACACGAAGTACTGCGCTTCACTACCCAGAGGCCACGTGAGACCGCCGCGATCGCCGCCGAGATCGCGACCGCCGGGCTCCGCGCACCCGGCACCGCGCAGCGGCTCATCGCCTCTACACCGCGATTGCGCCGCCTCTTCCTCGCGCCCTATCTCTTCGACCCGGGAGCGCTACCGTCCGACAGTGCCGGCCTGATCGTCGGCGGAGCAGGAGCGCCCGGCGTGCTGCCGACTGCCCGAGCGATCGGCCGCTCGAACCCACTAGCCGGGGCTGAGGACGTGAACTGCTCGATCCTCTCGATCGCTGGCGAGCACGATCGCATCACCCCCCTCTCCGATACCGAGGCCTTCCAACGCGAGGTCCCCCGCGCGCGAACCGTCGTACTCGAGGCCTGCGGCCACATGGCCATGCTGGAAAGACCGCAAGCGTTCAACGCCCAACTCTTGGCCTTCGCCGAATCGCTTCCAGCGTGCTCACCCACCCAGCAAACCCAGGAGCATGGTCATGATCAAGCAACACCTGCCTAGCACAACCAACGACACGCTCATTCTTTCCGGACTCACCGAGCTGGCCACCGGAGCGCTGACCGGCTGGCCATACGCTCTCGCTGTCAACGATGCCGACGGGATCCGCAAGCTCGGGATCCAATCCATCCCCCGCTTGCGCCAGTGGCATCTCGACCTCATCGCACTCGGCAGCCTCAGCGTCGTGATCGGTACCGCTGTTCCAAATCTACCCCGCCACATCGCGTGGCCGCTCACCATCGGAGCCTGGACCAACGCGAACGCGTTCGGCCTCTTGGCCGTCCGACCCGACTGGAAAGACAGCACCGTCTACAAGACCGCCGTGGTCGGTTCCTTCGCCGCGATGACATGGGCTGTAGCGCCCTCGCCATCCTCGCCGCCCGACGGCAACGGCGGCCCTAAGCCGCAGTCCTCTCTGCCAACGGGCGCCTGCCTCAGAACGTCTCCAGCGACACACCCGCTGCCGAAGGCGAGATCTGCTTCGGGTTCCGGGAGGGGTCTGCGCGGTGTCGGCTCGCCATTGCCGACGCCTCGCCGTGCCAGACTGCAGATCGATGGGCTCCATCAAGATGACAACCACGCTGGTCCCGCGCGGACCGGCCGCGGCGATCGTGCTCGACGATGAGCAGGTAGCCGCAGTCGGAGAGGGAGCGAAACGCTTCCCGGTACGCGCGACCGTCAACGGATATAGCTGGCGTACGACCCTTTTCCGGATGCGAGGGGAGTTTCTCGTCGGCTTGAATCGCGAAGTGCGTACCGCCGCTGGCGTCGAGGCCGGGGATGGGGTGAAGGTAATGCTCGAGCTGGACACCGAGCCGCGCGAGGTCGAAGTACCTGAAGCCCTCGCCTCAGCACTGGCAGCGGACGCCACCGTCCGCGCCGCCTTCGATGGGCTGTCCTTCACCCACCGTAAGGAATACGCGCGCTGGATCACCGAGGCCAAGCGGCCAGAGACGCGCGACCGACGTGTCAACCAAGCGCTTGAGCGCCTGCGCCAACGCCAGCCCCTACGCTAACGCGGCGAGAAGCGCCGTCTGTTCCTCGACGAGACGCGCAGAGCCGGCGGAGTGTGCTCGCAGGGGTTTTCCGTCGGCGCCCGGATAACCTAGACCGGCTCATCCAACCGTCGCCGAAAGCATTCGCCGGCCTCGCCTCGGTCCTGACGCGAAAGCACCGGCGACCTCGTCGTGAGACCGTTCAGCGCCGTCGAGCTCGACGGCGGGCGATGTGCGGTCTGTGGCAGGTTGGTCAGTGCGAGCTGTTGCACCTGACGGCACTTTGCTGTTCGTCCGCGACCACTGCGCCGACCTGACGCCGCGGCCAGTTAGCCGACCGGGACCGTCCGCGCCAGGAACGATTGGGTCAGCTTCCAAGCGCGAGCGGCCGACTCGGGCTGATGGAACATCGGGTTGTCCCAGTTGTCAAAGGCGTGACCGCCGTCGGCGTCGATGTGGCATTCCCAGCCGTCGCGGCCGGCGGCGACCGCGGCGACCCGCTCGGCCTGCACGCGCGGGGTGTAGGGGTCTTGGCCGCCGAAGTGAAACAGCGCCGGGCAATTGATCTGATCGGCATCGTCGAGCAACTCGGGGATACCGGAGCCGTAGTAGGCCACGAGCGCATTGGGCTCGGCCGCGCAGGCGACCCCGAACGCGAGCGTGCCGCCCAGGCAGAAGCCGATCACGCCGACGCCCGCTTCGACGTCCGGGCGGGCGCGCAGCGCGTCCAGTGCGACGATCGCGTCTGCGATCGCGCCCTCGTGATCCAGCTGCTGCGAAGTCGCAAAGGCCTCCTGCAGGGCTTGGCCGCCCTTGCCGAATTCCGCCTTCGGCCGGATCCGGCGGTACAGGTCGGGCGCAATCGCGACGTAACCGAGTTTGGCCAGCCGGTCGGTCGCTTCGCGGATGTAGTCACCGAGGCCGAAGATCTCCATCAGCACCAGCATGCCCGGGCCGCGGCCTGACTCGGGAACGGCCACGTAGGCATCCATCGTGCCGCCGTCGGCCATCGTGATCGTCTCGGTCTGGCTGGCGATGCGGTGTTTCTGAGTTCGTGATAGAGCGGCCGACTTTTCTAACCCAACGCTGGGCGTGGTGTAGGGCCTGGTTGGTGGGTGTTCGGAGCGAGCTCCGAGGCGTCATCCGTGCCGGGTTCCGCCGGCGTCCGTGCCGGCGGGCGACCCCCTCAAAAGCGCCCCTCTTCCCCAGAGAATGGCGAGCGCGATCGGTGTCCGGGAGCCTGGTCATGTCTTGCGTGCTCGATTCTGCTTGATCCGCTCGGCTTGCGCACGTCGCATCCCGGCGGCGCGAGCGCGGCGGATCCCGGGCCCGCGGCCGTGATGCTCGTCATCGGGGGTGACGTACCCGATCGAGGCGTGCAACCTGACCGTGTTGTACTCGGTACGAATGCGGGCGAGCTCGGCATCGAGCACGGCCGGATCGCGGATCTCGACCAGGTGGCGCCAGTCGCCCTTCAGATGACTGAAGAACGACTCGACGTGCGCCTGGTCGGTCGGGGTGCCGGGCCGGCCGTGGTGCTGGGCGATCGCCATCAGCGCCATGAACTGGCGAGTGTCGATCGCGGTCATCTCCGACCCGTTGTCAGACCACGCGACGAGGATCGGCGGATCCTCCGGGCGGCGCTCGGGCGGGAGCCCGTGGGGCCCGAGCAGCTGCTGGTCCTCGAGCGCCCGAGCGAACAGCAGCTGCGCCTGGGTCGTGGTTTGCTCGGTCGAGAGCAGGTAGCCGATCCAGTATCTGGTGACGACGTCGACGATCGCGTACGCGACCCGCTTGGCACGGGTGAAGTGGGTCGCGTCCCAGATCCAGATCCGGTTCTTCTCCCACGGAACCTGCGGCATAGCAGGCAAAACCGGCCTCGGCCGGACAGACTCGCCCGGCAGCACGACCTCGTTCTTCAGCGCCACGCGCAGCACCGTCGAGGGCGACACGAACACCTGACCGGTGTACGAGCCGCGGTGTGCGAGCTTGCGATGCGACCGGTCAACCCAGCCCCAGGTCTCGATCAGCTCAAGGATCGCCTGCTCTTCCCAAGCCAGCAGCCCGTGCACTGCACCACCACCGGGATCACGGTCCTCGAGCGTGCCTGTCTCCCGCAGCCGCGCTCGCCAGCGGTGCGCGCGGATGTCGGCGAGGTCGAGCACCCGGCACGCCCCGGCGTGCGCCCAGCCATCCGCGACCGCCTGGTCGATCAGCCCCAACAGCTCGAGCTTGGTCTCGGCGCTCACGCGCGCGGGGACCGGGCCGAAAAGCCCGAGCGCTGCCTTCCCCGGTGCAACGTGAGCTCGACCGCGAGCTCCTTCAGCGCTTCGGAGAGCCGGTCGTTCTCCGCCAGCGCGGCCTCCAGCTCTGCCTGCTCGGGCGAGGGCATCCGCCCCGGCTTCGCCGACGCGAACGCAGCCAGCGCCGCGTCCTTCGCCAGCGCCCGCAAGCGGATGATCACCGACACGTCGACGCCCCACTTGCGAGCAGCGTCTGCCTGCGAGAGCTCCTGCGATGTCACCTCCAGGAACACCTCCCACTTCTCCTCCGGCGTCAGCTGCCGGCGCTTGCGCGGCCTGCCGTTCTCCATCATCACGTCCTCCTGGTCTGTAGCCCAGACAGCCTCCCAGGATCAGGTTGAAAAACGGCCCGACCTCTATCACGAAGTCAGACGCAAACCACGATCGTTACCGACTCGGTGCGGCTCCCCCCGTCAGGGGGGTTGGGGGGGTAGTTGTTCTTCTGGTTCCCTGGTTCCCTCCCCGCACGCGCGTTGGGCGCCGGGGTTTCTGCCGGGGTATTCGCCGGGGTTTCTGCCGGGGTTTCGGGAGAAACCGTCCGCTCCTGGCCGGGGTTTGGCGCGGAAACCGTCCGGTTCTGACCGGGGTTTAGCGGCGAAAGCGTCCGATCCTGACCGGGGTTTACGCCGGAAACGGTCCGATCCTGACCGGGGTTTTCAGCGTCCCGCACCGCAGGGGTCGCCGCCGCCAGGAGCGGGCGGTCATTCCGAGCCGGGGCGACCCGCTGCCGGGCCGGAAGAGGTGTCGCGAGGTCGCGGGGGTCCGCGAGCCGCCACCGGTTCGTGTTCCCGCGCCCGCCAGCGCAGCTTTCCGCGACGAGCTCCCCGGATGCGAGGAGCACCGCCCGGGCCCGGCGGTACGTACGATCGGAAAGGCCGGCAGCGCTGCAGATCTCGTCGGTCGTCAGAGCGAGGACCTCGCGCTCGTCGTTGGCCAGCGCGGCCAGCGTGGCGAGCAGCACCAGCGCGGGCCCTCGCGCAAGGGTGTAGCTCAACACGGTCTGGAACAGCTGAGGGTTGATTCGCTCATCCCGCCAGGGACCGCGCTTCGCGAAACCGAGCGTCAAGGTGCTCGATCGGCCGCGCCCGCCGCCCTTGACCGCCACCGAGATCAACTCGCGGCCCTCGAGCTGCTCCCGTGCCGCGAGGTACTGGCTGCGACTCAGCCGCGCCCTCGCCACGGCCGCTGGGTTCCCCACGAACGTCTGATGCTCGGCGTTGGCATAGCTGGCCAGGGAGAACGCTACGAGCCGCTCGCCGATCGACACGTCCTCGAGCGCCAGCGCCGCAGCGATCGTGCGGTAGCTCATCCGCACCCCCGAACGCACGACACGAGGCACGACCACCAGCGCAACGTGGCCCAGGCTGACGGGGAACGAGATGCAAGCCAGCGGTCGCCTCGGCGAGTGGCTTGTCTGTGATGGCTGAAGGCCATCGCCAGCGCCCGGAACCGGGATGCTCGCGATGGCGCTCATGCACCGCCCGAGGACGCACACACGCAACTCGGGCTTGGAGTCCGTCCAGCACCCGGATACACTGTGCGCAGGAGATTCTTGGTCGGCGCTGTGGGCGCCTATGTTCTGGAAGACCGGGCGGCAACCCGGTCTTTCTCGTTCCCGAGCACGGCGGCCGCTGGTGGGCCACGAGCTAGCCCCGCTTGGCGGGGGATGGTGAGGCGACGGGGAGGGCTGCATGGGCCGTTCACGCGGCGAGCTCCTCGAACGTGCGCTCGCCACGCCTGCCGCGGATGACGACGCACCTGTCCTCACTCGACCAAATGACCTCGCCGGCGACGCGCGGATGCCCGGCGAAGGTCCCGAAGCGATCCCAGACGGGAGCTTCGAGCGCGTGACAAAGCTCGTCGCGAGACGTCCACCGCTCGATCTCGACCAACTTGTCGCCGTCTTGCTTGAGCAGCTGGATCGTGTCCGTGCGCCCACCGGCGCCAGCACGGCCCGAGAACGGAACGATGGCGACGGTCGCACCCCGGCGGTCGAGCTCGTCCCAGACTGCCGGACGCCAGACCAGCTCGTAGCGGCCGGGCCGCAGTCGGGCCGCGTGGACGTGCGAGGCCTCCCGGCCGGTCGGGGTCGCGCAGCGTTCGCCGGCCGCTGCCTTGCACGTCGGGCACGAACGCTCGAACCATCCGCGTGCGACGTGGATGTGTGGGACCACGACCGCTCGGCTGCGGCCTCCGCGGCCGGATCGCCAACGCGTGCAGCGGGCTCCAGGGGCGGCGTGGCACTCGGGGCACCACCGCTCAAGCCAGGCCAGGCGATCGCTCATGGCCGCCTCCTCAATCTCGCCGGGTTTGGCCGACTGGACTCCCCAGGCGCTCGAAACCGCCCCGGGCGCCTTACGACCGCGCCCTCCGGAGCTCCCGGTTGGTCACCGGTTTGGTCACCGTTTTCCTGTCGCGCGCCGACTTTCGCTGGCTCACGGTGGCGAAGCTCAAACCGCGTGAGGGCTATGAAAGCCCTGCTACTGACGCGGTTTGGCTTGCCGTGACTTACGGGAGCGACGGGACTCGAACCCGCGACCTCCGGCGTGACAGGCCGGCGTTCTAAC
>JRHI01000181.1_pt1 | contig 71176 bp, 80 predicted proteins | sample 215371 | NCBI WGS metagenome assembly JRHI01 (sample SAMN02929681, study PRJNA255918) | sediment metagenome | biome: cave system; feature: Ice Cave; material: Sediment; isolation source: sediment from deep within a dark volcanic ice cave with no known source of... ... | reverse complement strand
CCGTTGACCATGCGCTCGCGGCGGGAGATCGAGACATTGCTCGGCGGGTTCGACTTGGTGCCCCCTGGAGTGGTGTTCATGCCGCTGTGGCGTCCCGACTCGCCAGCCGACGTCGACGACCACCCCGAGCGGTTCACCGGTTATGCAGCAGTAGGCCGGCGAGAATGACCACACGGATCACGAGGCGTTCGCCCGGCGTTGGGCCCTCGTCTAGTTCATCCAGCCATGGATCTCCACGCCTTTCAAGGCGCTGCAAAATCGCATCTACTCGGGTCACCGAGCTCGCGGGCGCCGCTGCCCAACCTGATGTTCTAACGCGATCACCCACGATCGGCACGGCGACTTGACCCTTTGCTGCGCCAGGACGAGTGCGAACCCAGCTTGGAAGACTGCGCTCGACGCGTGGTCATGGGCCTCGACCTGCGGCCGGGCGGGGCCGCGCTGTTGACCGTGGTTTGCAGCGGTTAATAGCACGCCAACAGCACGCCGTGCGTCGTCGCTACGCACGACAGGCGGGGGGCGGAAGCGGGTAGCCCGTCGCGTCTGCTAGGCCTTGGCGCCGACGCGATGGGATACCCGCGCCACCTGGTGATCACCACCCTCATGCCCAGCCTTGGGGCCACGTCAAGCATCAGGTGGGACCAGACACAGCTGGGACCCGACGCAGGTGGGACCAGACGCAGGTGGGACCAGACCAACACTTCGCCGGTCGGCGGCGTCTGGAGGCCACCCTCGCCCACGTGGTGCTCGACGGTGTCCTGACCCGCACCATTGCGCTGACGCTGAGCCCCACTCAACGTGCCCGCCTCCCAAGACGCCCGCACTCCCGGCCCTGCTCCGCTGCGGGTGCAGGGTGTAATCCGGCCAGACCCGAAACACCGTACGGGCCGCGCCGGTCGCCCGGTCGGCGGCCACCAGGTCCTGAATCTCCTGGGGGTTGAGCACGCAGGAGACGTAGCAGTCCGCGACCGGGCGCGGATTCGGGGCACCGGCCCCCCTCATCGAATGGTCATACAGCGCGAGGAACCGCTGCCGGGTGTCTTCGGTGCGCACATCGACGGTGAGATCCAACTCGACCAGCACCGGGCTCCGCTGGTCCTTTCCCACCGGCACCACTCGCCGGCGCACCTCTTCCGGGACGCCGGCTTGCAGCGCCGGACTGACCACGCTTCGGGGCGGCCCCCCACGCTGTCTGGGTCGGCTAGATGCGGTGCCACCAGGGGTGGTGTCCATTGCGCTCATCTTCCGTTCGGGCTGCTACTTAGCGACCACCTGTATCATTAGGCGGGTAGGGCTTAGCGCGATGGTGTCGGTTTCGTTTAATGCCGAACCGCGCACAGCGCGTTGGCGGTGCAGGACCCGATATGGCCTTGGTTCAAAGGCAACCGGGTCACCTGAAGAGTCACCCTGACGGTCTGTGGCGCCCGGACGGTCTCAAATTTGCGGGAGCGCGGATCGTGCTTGACGTGACGCCAGAGAAGCTTCCCTCCGACGGGGTCCTCCGGCAGCTGGACTGCGACGGTGTCTGCGCCTGGCATGGCGGTTCTCCCTTGGTGGTCGTGAACGTGGAGAGCACGCCGGACCAGCTCCTGATACCGCTGGTGTCAACAACGGCTCGAAATTAGACCATTCGGCCGACCCCGCTGATCGACGCGACGGCCGGGTTGGAGTACCGGTGCGCAGGCGGGTGATCACCATTACGGTTGCGACGACCGGCCGTGGTGTTGCCGAGTTCGACCCCCAGGGCTGTCCGCCGCCGCCCGCGCAGCTCTGGGTCGAACTCGGCGCACGCAGTGCTATAGCGTGCCTGCGGAGTTGGTTACAAATCGCGCAACTTCGGGGCCACATGTCGTCGGCGTCGGGCGGCGTGCCTGCGCGCGTCGACGCCGCGGGAACGCTATACATAGCACCTATGACAACCGATCATGAAGTACTTTTATGGGTCTTGCTTGGGGCTGGCGGAGGTATGACCTATGGGCGATGGCGGGCGGAACGCATCCGCGCCAGACACACCATGGCGGCAACCTGGAAAGATCGCAAGAAGAACCGAGGCGCGAAGTCTTGGAAGCTGTGGTGAATGCCGCCGGCTGTCACTGGGTCGATTAAGTTCGCACAGACTTAATGTTGGTAGCCGGCCTGGACGATTCTCTGCAGCGCGTTCCATATCTCTTCGAGAGTCTGCCGGATTACTCCGCTAACTGCCGGAATATGTGCGGTGACGTAATCGCCCCCCAGGTTCAAGAGAAGGATGATCAGAACCACAACCACGAAGAACGTCAGAACCTTCGCTAGGGAATCGACCATCGAGTGCTCGTCCCCTGTGTGAGTGGTTCGGTCGGATAGTTCCGTGGTTCGCGTCCCAAATGGGTGGGCTGGCGTACGGGATCCTCGAGTGCTCGCACTCCCGGGCGCAGATCCACAGGACCGAGGATACGGCGTGTGTCTAGACCCCCACTCAGGGCGACGACCGTCACTCAGCTGACGTCGTCGACAAGCAACGCCGTAGCGGGCCACATCGCGTTGACTCGTGTTGCCCGCCGTCGCGGCCAGTTCCGGCACTGCGGAGCAACGCACGCATCCACGCCTGCTCCCGCGTCCGAGCCACAAGCCGAGCGGTCAAGACCAAGACACTTCCTGAGCCGCCCGACCTGTATGCGCCGCGTGAATGCCGACCAGGGGGTGGTCTGTTTCACACCAACAATCGTAGCGCCGCCCGAATGATTCTTAGTCGGTTAACGCAGCGACGCCTGCGGTGGCCGTTCGCTCGCTGGTGGTCCGACCGGTCGTGGTGGGTGAGGTGGAGCGGTTCATTGCGGAGTTGGACGCCCATCACTGGTCGGGTCACCGGCTCTCGGGCCGTGTGCTGCGCTATGTCGCGACATCACCTCGGGTGGGCTGCCGGCCGTACTTCGGTGATCCGGGAGCCTGGTGGCAGGCCGTCGGCGACGACGCAGGCCACGTTGTCGGGTGCGCCGGCGTCACGGACCAGCGCGATCAGTTCAGCAACCGCCGAGTCAGGTTCGGCTTGTGTGGTCAGCGTGTTCTGGATGGCGGCTGGGGATAGGACAGTGTGCAGGCCGTCGGAACACAAGAGGTACCGGTCCCCGATGCGCGCGTCGTGAGCACGCACATCCGGAGCCGTGGTCTGGCCACAGGCTCGGGCTTGCCCCTTGGTCAAGGTCAAGCCCCCGGTACTCTGATCACAACACTCTCCAAAGGAGGTTGCGATGTCGGTGGAATGGCCAAGTGGCGTCGTGTGTCTCGATGACATCCGCCGTCACCGGGACGAGATTTTCGCGATCGCCGAGAGTTACGGCGTGCGCAACATCCGAGTGTTCGGTTCGGTGGCCCGCGGCGAGGCGGACGCGGACAGTGATTTGGATCTGTTGATCGATGTGGACCCGGGTCATGGATATTTCGACATGGTGGGTTACGCGCTGCAGGTCGAGGACCTGCTTGGGGTCTTCACCCAGGTTGCCACGGTGGGCGGCCTGAAGGTGCGGATCCGGGACCGGGTTCTGGATGAGGCCGTCGCGGTGTGAGGAACGACCGCGAGCGGCTCGCTGACATCCTGGAGGCGGCGGAGAAGATCCAGTCCCGAGTGGACCGTGGCCGCGAGCGGTTCGATGCAGATGAGGATATGCAGATCGTTCTCACCCATCTCGTACAGGTGATCGGGGAGGCGGCCGCGCGTGTCCGTCCAATACCACCGGGCGATACCAAGCTGTTCCGTGGCGACAGGTCGTCGGTATGCGTAATCGCGTTGTGCACGATTATTTCGAGGTTGACCTGAAAATCCTGTGGGTTGCCGTGACCATCGACGTTCCGCGTTTGGCTCGCGATATCGAGCGCATCGTCGGCGACATGAACCCACCCAGTGCGTGAGTAGGGAGAGTCGGCCGATGACAAGGCAGCCGAGCGCGTGACACTCGTTGCCGGCGTCGACTCCTCGACGCAGTCGTGCAAGGTCGTGATCCGGGACACGGAAACCGGCGAGTTGGTCCGGCACGGGCGTGGCGCGCACCCGGAGGGCACCGAGGTACATCCCGACGCGTGGTGGACGGCGCTGCAGACCGCGCTGGAGCAGGCTGGCGGGCTAGCCGACGTCGCGGCGGTGGCAGTGGGGGCGCAGCAGCACGGGATGGTGTGCCTCGATGAGGACGGCCGGGTGGTGCGGCCGGCTCTGCTGTGGAACGACACCCGGTCCGCCGGCGCTGCCCTCGACCTGATCACCGAACTGGGCGGCGGCGCGGCGTGGGCGCAGGCGGTCGGGATCGTTCCGGTCGCGTCGTTCACCGTGACCAAGCTGCGCTGGCTCGCCGAGCACGAACCGGTTGCGGCCGCCCGGACGGCGGCAGTCTGCCTGCCGCACGACTGGCTGACCTGGCGCCTCGGCGCCGACCCCTCGCTGGAGGCGCTGCGGACCGATCGCGGGGACGCCAGCGGAACCGGCTACTGGTCCGCAGCGAGCGGCGCCTACCGCGGCGACCTCCTGGTGCGCGCGCTCGGGCACGATGCCGCCGTGCCGCGGGTGCTCGGGCCGTCCGAGCCGGCTGGCACCATGACCGAGGGCCCCCTGCTCGGCCCGGGCACCGGTGATAATGCCGCAGCCGCGCTCGGGCTCGACACCCGTCCCGGTGACGTGCTCGTCTCGATCGGCACCTCCGGCGTGGCCTGCTCGGTGACCGATACTCCCGCCGCCGACCCATCCGGCACGGTAGCCGGATTCGCCGATGCCACCGGCCGGTTCCTCCCCCTGGTGGCCACACTCAACGCGGCCCGCGTCCTCGACGCCGTCGCCACGATGCTCCGCGTCGACCACGAGGAGTTGTCCAGGCTCGCCCTGTCAGCCCCGCCGGGCGCCGACGGTCTCGTGATGGTGCCGTATCTGGAGGGCGAACGGACCCCGGACCGACCGGACGCCACCGGGGCCGTCCACGGTCTGCGCCTGGCGACGGCGACCGCGACGCACCTGGCCCGCGCGGCCGTCGAGGGTCTGCTGTGTGGCCTGGCGGACGGCATCGATGCCCTGGTCGCGGCCGGCGCCCGGGTCGAGCGGGTGTTCCTCATTGGTGGCGGCGCGCGATCCGGCGCGATCCGGCGAATCGCGCCCACCGTGCTGGGCCGCCCGGTGCTGGTGCCGCCACCGGGGGAGTACGTCGCCGACGGGGCCGCTCGGCAAGCCGCGTGGGCGCTGAGTGCGCACGCGGAGCCGCCGCGCTGGGCGCGCGCGGGAGTCGAGACCTACGACAGTGACGTCGTCGAGTCGATTCGGGCCCGTTACGGGCAAGCGCGTGAGCTCACCGTGGCGAGGCAGCACTACTGAAAGGACCACCTCACAATGCCCCCGCTCAATGCGAAATCGTTGTCGTCACTGCCCGCGTCCGTGCCGATTCCGACCTATCACCGTGACCGGGTGCAGACGGGCATCGTGCATTTCGGCGTGGGCGGGTTCCACCGATCGCATCAGGCCATGTACCTCGACCGTCTCCTGCGCGATGGTAAGGCGTTGGACTGGGGGATCTGCGGGGTCGGCGTGCTGCCCGCTGATCGAAGGATGAAAGACGTGATGGCGGCGCAGGACTGTCTTTATACCCTGGTTGTCAAACACACAGACGGATCTTTCGAGCCGCGGATCATCGGCTCGATAGTGGAGTACCTGTTCGCGCCGAACGATCCGCAGGCGGTCATCGAGAAGCTGACCGACGAGCAAACCCGGATCGTGTCGTTGACGGTGACCGAGGGCGGCTACAACTTCCACGCCGTCACCGGGCAGTTCGACGCGAGCAACCCCGACGTCGTGCACGACATGGCTCAGAAGACGAGCCCGAAGACGATATTCGGGCTGATAACCGAAGCGCTGGTCCGCCGCCGCCAGCGCGGCCTGCCACCGTTCACCGTGATGTCCTGCGACAACATCCAGGGCAACGGTGACGCCGCCAGGAAGAGCTTCGCCGCCTTCGCCGGGCTGCGGGATCCCGAACTCGGTGCCTGGGTCGAGCGACACGTCCGTTTCCCGAACTCGATGGTCGACCGGATCACACCAGTGACCACCGAGGAGGACAAGGCTGAAGTCAGCCGACGGTTCGGGATCGACGATCAGTGGCCGGTTGTCTGCGAGCCCTTCACCCAGTGGGTGTTGGAGGACCACTTCAGCAACGGTCGCCCGCCATGGGAGGACGTCGGTGTGCAACTCGTCACCGAGGTCGAGCCCTACGAGCTGATGAAGCTGCGCCTGCTCAACGCCAGCCACCAGGCGCTGTGCTATTTCGGCCACCTCGCCGGATACCGGTTGGTGCATGACGTATGCCAGGATCGGCTGTTCCAGCACTTCCTCCTCGCGTACATGAACGAGGAGGCGACGCCGACCTTGCAGCCCGTCCCCGGAATCGACGTGGCGCAGTACAAGCAGAACCTCATCGCCCGGTTCTCCAACCCGAATGTGCGTGACACGGTCGCGCGACTGTGCGCGGAGAGCTCCGACCGAATCCCGAAATGGCTCCTCCCGGTCGTCCGGCAGAACCTGGCCACTGGCGGTGAGATCAGACGGTCCGCCGCGGTCGTGGCCAGTTGGGCGCGCTACGCAGAGGGGATAGACGAGCAGGATCGACCGATCGAGGTGGTTGATCGTTTGAAGGACACGCTGATGGCGAACGCTCGTCGCCAGCGCGAGGATCCGCTCGCCTTCATCGCGGATAGGGAGATCTTCGGCGATCTGATCGATGACGAGCGTTTCACCTCGCCCTACCGCGCATCGCTGGCGTCACTGCATGCGCACGGCGCCCGAGCGACCCTGGAGAACCTCCGGTGACACGCGCGGGTTCCCCGGGGCGGGTAGACCCCGTGAGGACCAGGACAGCCCACAGATCAAGGGAGCAGTTCATGAAGGCCGTCGTGTACCGGGCAAAAACATCCGGAGATGGTGCTCGACAAGCTCGTGGAGGTCGTGCGGGCCACCGGGCGCCTCGGAGTAGTCGGCGTGTACAACCCCCAGGACCCAGGCGCGGCGAATGAAAACGCGAAACAGGGCCGCTACGCGTTCCAATACGGGCAGGTGTTCGACAAGGGCATCAGCATGGGACAGGGCCAGTGCCCGGTGAAGCGCTACAACCGCCAACTGCGCGATTTAATCATTCGCGGTCTCGCGACCCGTCGCTGATCGTCTCCCACGAGCTGCCACTTGACCAGGCATCCGACGCCTACGACAAGTTCGACAAGCGCGTTGACGGCTGGACCAAGGTGCTTCTGCACCCAGCTGCCTAGTCAGTTTCGGAGCGTTCTGGATTCAGAACGCGCTGATTCGAGGCCGCTTTAGCGCGGTCTGCATCCAGACCGCGGTCTGGCCGGTCAGTATCCGGAGAGCAGGGCTTGGAGGCGGCTGAGGGTGGGTTGGCTGACGTGGCTGCGGAAGCGGCCTCGCTGATCGGGTCGGCGGCCCCAGATGACCAGTGTTCGGGCGGCGGGGTCGAGGTCGACGTGGGGCTCGTCGGTGTCGCGATCGATAAGTTGCAGTCCGGCTTGACCGGCCTCGACGGTGAGGCGGACGTCCGGTGGATGGCGAACTCGTTGCGCATGTGCGGAATGAATTCGGCCAGGCAAGCCACTGACGCTCATCGGGTTCGCGGGACGCGCCGTTCGACGGGATCGAGGTCGAAGGGCAGGTGGGGCTCGGCTTGGTACCAATAAGCCACGGATGAGTAGTCGTCGCTGCGTTTGTTCGCATGGCCGTGTTCGATGCTGACTCGGATAGACCGTTCGAACGGAACCGGGTCTTCGATGTGGAAACGGTACAGGCTGATCTGGCCGCTCCAGTTGTCGCCGCCCGGCAGGGTGATGCCGTGATACGGCGCGTGATAGCTCTGGGTCGGGCACCACGCCGTATTGAAATAGTCTTCCGTGCCGGTGCCGTGGAGGGCGGGTGGCCACGCCTCGCCGTCGATGAAAATCATGTCGTCGCCCTCGCCGTACCAGTTCCACTCATTGGTGTCGCGAAGGTTGTGGATGTTAAGTATGCATCCGACGTAGTGTCCGTGGCCGGTCGCGTCCAGGATGGTGTAGTTGGCTTTCCCGTCGAGATTCTCTCCGGTGAGCAGGAACTCGCCGTTGCTCTCCGATGCCTGCGTCACGCCCGGGCAAGGATTGCTGCGGCGCCACTGGGCGTGGAAGCGTCCGATGCCGTCTTCGAGCTCGTCGAGTTCTTCGTAGTCGATGTAGTAGTAGAAGAACACCTTCTCATCGGTCAGTTCGCTGGTGATCTCCAGCCGGGCGCCGGCGCCGAACGGCATGTGGAAAAAGCAGTTGAATCCTTTGCCGTCCTCGGGGCTCATCTGCAGCGGGGCGGAGACGAAGTTGGTGGTGCGACCATGCCCGACACCGAAGAAATCGCCCAACGGTACCGCGATACTGGGATGCGCTTCGCCGTCCCAGTACGCGCGGAGTACGAGCCGGCGCAGGTAGTCGGGTTCGCGCATCCACGGGCCGCGGGCTCCCCGTTCGTTGTCGACGGTCACCCAGATGTGGTTGATGCTGCCCGCTCCCTCGATGTCCGCGAGGGTGGCGGTTTGCCCTGGATCGAGGGTCAGGCGGTCCTCGTTACCGCCGGTGCGGTCCCAGCTGGACGCGCGGCGCCGGCGGGTGTGGCGCAGCCGCGGCAGGTCTCGCAGGCTTGAACCGTACGAGCCGTAGTTGATGGTCACGCCGGGCCCCCGGTACCCGCGGCGGTGGGCTTGTTGGCGCCAGAAAGCTTGGTGCTGTGGCGAAACGCCGCTTCCAGCGATTCCAGGCTGCGTTCCTTGGTCTCCGGCACGATCCACCACACGACCGGGAAGAGCACGACGCCGATGACCGCGAAGACGATAAAGGCGTTACCGATACCCGCGAATGTGACGAAGCTGGGGAAGGTGAGTGAGATAACGAAGGCTGCCAGCCAGTTGAAAAAGGTGGCGATGGCCATCGCCGCGCCCCGGACACCGAGTGGGAAGATCTCGGCCAGCATCACCCACAGCACCGGGCCCCAGGTCGCCGAGAAGGTGTTGGTGAAGACCACGAACGCTGCTGCCGCGATGCCGAACAGTGCGGTCGAGTCGGCCGGGAGGGTCAGCACGGCTGCGCCGACGGCGAACAAGCTGGCCGACATGCCCACCAGACCAGCCAGCAGGACTGGTTTGCGGCCCCGCCGATCAACGACCTTGGATCGGACGACCAGCGCGATGGTCCCGATGTTCACCAGTCCGTTGAGGAAACCGAATAGCAACGCGGTGGTCTTGGACACCCCGAAACCAGTGAGAATGGTCGGTGCGTAGTACACGATGGCGTTGATTCCCGTGATCTGCTGGAAAATGGCCAGCAGGGCGCCCAGCAGCAGCAGTCGGCGAACCCAGGGCGCGAACAGCAGGAGCTGGCGAACTCCGGGAGCGTTCTCTTGCCGTTCGACAGCGGTGATCTCGGCGAGCTCACGCTCAGCCTCCGCAGGGTCACCGCGCAAGCCGACCAGAACCGCCCGGGCCTCCTGGGCATGTCCCCGTCGGACCAGCGATCGCGGGGTGTCGGGCATGGCGAGCATGCCGACCATCAGCACGACCGCGGGGAACACCCCGATGAGCAACATCCATCGCCACGAACCGGCGAAGGCCAGCGCGTAGCCCAGGGCCGCGGCCAACGCCGTCCCCACAATGATCATGTACTGGTTCAGCGAGGTGACCGCGCCGCGGTCCCGGGCAGGAGCCATCTCGGCCAGGTAGAGCGGCACGATGACCGACGCGATACCGATGCCCAACCCCAGAACGAAGCGGAAGCCCACCAGCATGGCGACGGTTGCGGCGGCGCCGGCACCTAAAGCGCCGACGGTGAACACCACCCCGGCCGCGAGCAGGATCCGCTGCCGTCCCAGACGATCGGCCGCTGGACCGCTGCCCAGTGCACCCAGCATCGCGCCGAGCACCGTGGCGCTGACCACCGCACCTTGCTGCCACGGCGTCAGGGGCAGATCGCGCGGGATGAACAACAGCGCGGCGCCGATGATGCCGTTGTCGTAGCCGAACAGCACCGCTGCCAACGCGCCCAGGGCATACACCCGGCGTGTGGTCACCCGGGTCCCGAACATGGTCGTGACCATCAGCTACCTCCGATGCGTTGTGCTCGGGCGAGCGCGTGAACGATCTTTCTGGTGTCCGGGTACAGCTGCCGGTAGAGGGCGTAGAAACGCTCGTAAACTGCGACACGCTCCGGGTCCGGCTCGAACGTCGTCGAGACGGGATTCCAGTCGGTCACGTCGGCGGACCTCCCGCTTTTGACGGCGCCGATCCCGATGGCGGCGAGCAGCGCGTCGCCCAGGCAGGCGCCGATCGTCTGGCGGGGCAGCTGCTGCGGGGCGCCCAGGACGTCGGAGACGATCTGTGTCCACAGGCCGCCTTTGGTGCCGCCGCCGACCGCGACCAGGCGACGATCCTGGCCGCCCGCGTCGCGCATCGCTTCCAGGTTGTGCCGCACACCGTAGGCCGTGGCCTCCAACGCCGCCCGGTAGATGTCCCCGCGGTTGTGCCGCAGCGTCAGCCCGGCCAGCACGCCGCGAGCGTCCGGGTCGAACAGTGGCGTCCGCTCGCCGGCGAAGTAGGGCAACATCAGCAAGCCGTGGGACCCGGGCGGCGACTGCTGGGCGTCCGAGACGAGCGGGTCGAACGACGGTTCACCGGTCAGCTTGCGGATCCATTCGGTGATCGCACCCGAGGTCGCCATCCCGGCAGCGAAGTCGTGGGTGCCGGGGAAGGTGCCCACGGTGCCCCACAGATCGGGGCTGCGTCGCGGACGGTCCAGCACCTCGACCAGGAACATGGTCGTCCCGTACATCAGCATGACGTCGCCGGGTGCGGTGACGCCGACGCTGGTCGCCTCCGCCCAGGCATCGATCGTGCCCGCCACCACCGGCGTGCCTGCCGGGATGCCGGTCTGCTCGGCGACACCTGCCCGCACCTCGCCGATCACATCGCTGGGCCAGCGCAGCTGGGGCAACTCGAGTCCGGGAGCGATGAGCTCGGTCCATTCCCGGATCCAGCGGTGTTCGACCGGGTCGTACATCGGGGTGCACTGACTCGCCGAGTGATGGTCGAGAACGTAGCTGCCGGTGAGCCGGCGCACGATGAAGGTGTGCGCCATCAGGAAGCGTCGGGTCGCTGCCCAGGTTTCCGGTTCGTTCGTGCGCAGCCACGCCAGCTTGGGGCCGACCGCTTGCGAGGTGAGCACCGAACCGCAGCGCTCCAGGATGGTCTGACTGCCCAGTGACTGGGTCAACTCCTCGATCTCGACGGTGGCGCGGGTGTCCACCCCGTACAGAATCGCCGGCCGCAGCGGCCGATCCTCGCTGTCCACCGGGAGCAGGCACGGACCGATGCCGCTGACGCCCACCGCGCCGACCGGCTCGCGCGCCGCCGCCGTCAGCTCCTTGCTGATCGCTGTAAAGTCCGCCCACCACACCGCCTGCGCGTCATGCTCCACCCAACCAGGGTGCGGCATAGACACCTCGTGGGCTCGCGTCGCCGTCGCGACGACGGTGCCGTCGGTGTGCACCAGCACTCCTTTGGAGCTGGCGGTGCCGATGTCGACACCGAGCAGCAACGTCACGGTGCCTTCACCGGGCCTCGCCGAGCCCGGCCCACTCGATGTCGAGCATGCGGCACACCGCGCGCAGCTCTGCGACGTGCTCACCGGGCACCGCATGGATGTGGTTGGCCCCGAACGTGGACAGGAACTCCTCGGCCTCGACCTCCAGCCGGGTGAACGCGTGCGGCCACTCGAAGGTCGACTGCCGAGCCAGCGTCTCGTTGGTCGCGTCGTCGTAGGACTCGAACGCGCCGCGGGCGACGTGCATCCGGTACCTGCCCTCGATCCGGGTCAACCGGGCGAAGGTGGCGGCACCGGGCGCGGCGAAGAACGACACCGAGGCGCCCCCGGCGGGGAAGTAGAAGATCTCGGGGTAGAAGTTCACCGTGCGCAGGTTCTCCGCTGGGTCGTCGCTGCGCGCGGCGAACCAGGTGGCGTGCTGCCCGGAGTTGCACAGATCCCAGATGTCGCGGTCGGCGTGGTAGTGCCGCACGTCGGCGAACAGCACCGGCGTGCCGGTGAGACCCTTGAGCAGTTGCATGGTCAGCGCACCGTCCATGTCGGACTCGGTGGCGCACACGTGGGTCGGCTTGGGGCCCTCCCAGTCATACGGGTCGTTGAGGAACGCCTCGGTGACGTCCATCGTGGTGAAGTGAGTGGTCAGCTCGGGCTGGCCCTTGATCCCGGAGAAGTCGAGGTTCCACTCCTCGATCAGCTCCCGCACGGCGTGGTAGGAGCGGATCTGCCGTTCGAGCAGCTCAGGCGTCAGCTGCTTACCGTCGTAGTGCACTCCGGCGGCGTGCCGCTCCAGCCATTTCCGGCCCGCGGTTACCCGCGATTGCTCGACGGCGGCCGAGCGCCGCACGATCTCCCACTGGTCGATCTCCTCGACGTCCACCCCGAACATGCTCATCCACTGATCGGTGTCCGCCACCGCGGTGTACATCCCCATCGGGCGGCCGCCGAACCGGCCGAAGGTACTGCCCGACAGGGCCGATACGGCAGCGGCGGCCCGGACCGTCTCCAGAACTCGGTCCCGCACCGCCGAGTCGGCCACGTCACCCCATACCCGGGTGTGCGCTCGGCCGATCTGGGCCAGCCCCCCACCAGCGGCCAGCATGCCGACCATTCCCGGGAACTGCGGGTCGATGTTGGAGAACAGCAGCAGCGGACCCGGGGAAGCCGCCGCGGCGAGCATCGAGAAGTGCGGGAACGCCCACACGGCGTAGTTGAAGATGGTGAGGTCCGGTCGCGCGTCAGCGACCCGGCGCGCCTCAGCGGTGGCCATCGTGTTGGTCCAGATCGGCTCTGCCGCGCGGATGACCTCGTGCCCGGCCTGCTCGAGCGCCTCGGTGATGCGGCTTTCGACGTCCAGCGAGAACGCCTTGATGTCGGCATGGACGAAGTCGCGTCCGTCGGAGAACGTCAACAGCCCGACGCGTGCCATATCTGCTCCTGCCTGCGAGGACGATCGGTGTCATCGACACCCGCGACGATCACACCGCGATCGTGGTGGCTCACGTGGGCGGGCGTTCGTAACTTGGCTCGAACCCCTGTCTGGAACCACTGTGTGACGAAGGTATCACCCAGCGGAAGCATTACCAGGCCATCGCAGGCCCTGATGACCGTCGATTCACCGCGTCCACGGGCACGGAACCAATAAAGATATCGCTGTCCGCGCCTGCCGGGCTTGAGCGACACGCGGAAGGCAAACCGGGGATTCGGAAGGAAATCTGTGGAGTGTGATGGGGGCGTGGTGTTCACACTCACCCGAAGAACGGGCACACCACACGACCCGTTGGGTCGTTCTTCAGTCGGGACGACACGGCGGGAGTGTGGGTGTGGCAGGGGTAGGCGGGTCGAATGATCGGCGGCAGTGTCCGCCAAAGCGGTTGATGCGATGGGCGCTGGCGGTGATCCTGGTGCTCACTCCTTGCATCACGGTCTTATTCACCCCAACAGCCCACGGCCAGGTGCCGGGGCCGCCAGTGGAGCCGGGACCACCGGCGTTGCCGGTCGTGTCGGCGCAGATCGTTACCCAACCGAGCGACAAGGCCACCGATGTCAACCCGACCGCACCAGTGCAGGTCTCGGTCAGTCACGGCGTGCTCGACGCGGTGTCGCTGACCAATCCCGAAGGCAAGCCGGTGGCCGGTCACCTGTCTTCGGACAAGCTGAGTTGGACGACCACCGAGCCGCTGGGCTACGCCAAGACTTACACCTGGTCGGGCACCGCCACAGGAATCGACCACCTACGCCGCGCGATCACCGGCTCGTTCCAGACGGTCATCCCCGAGCGCCTGATCAGCGGGCGGATCAACGCCGCCGACAACGCCACCTACGGCATCGCCATGCCGATCGCGCTGACCTTCAGCTCCAAGGTCATCGACAAGGCCGCTGTGCAAAAAGCCCTATCGGTGCGCCTCTCGGTGCCCACCGAAGGATCCTGGGCCTGGCTGGACGACACCACCGTGCACTGGCGTCCCAGGACCTACTTCGCACCCAACACTCGGGTCAGCGTGACCGCCAAGCTATATGGGCTAGCCATGGGCGGCGGCGCCTTCGGTCGCGAGGACATCACCTCCACTTTCACCATCGGCCGGTCCTACCTGCTGCGAGGGGATACACGAAGCCACCGGTTGGTGGTCTACGCCAACGGGATCCAGGTTGCCGACTATCCGGCCAGCTACGGGTTGGACTCCGACCCCGGCAGGGGAACCCACAGCGGGACTCATGTGGTGATGAGCAAGTTTCCCGTGTACTACATGAGTAACCCGAAGTATCACTACAAGAATGTCGAAGCGCGGTGGGCGGTACGGATGTCCGACAATGGCGAGTTCATCCACTCGGCACCGTGGTCGGTGGCTCAGCAGGGCAGAACCAACGTCTCCCACGGTTGCATCAACCTCTCCTCGACCAACGCGCGAGCAGTCTTCGACGCGGTTTTGCCCGGAGATCCTGTCGAGATCATCGGTTCCTCCCGACAATTAGGGCCCAGTGACGGCGACTACTACGATTGGACCATTCCCTGGGCGACCTGGACCGCTATGTCTGCTCTTCCCGCTTGAGCTGATCGCGCGGCTCCGCGGAGGGTCATGTGGTGCATGACCAGCACGCCTGACAGGCGCGGTGCCTGATGAGAGTGGAGGCTTGGGAAGCGCCATTTACGATGACGAGGACGCAGAGGCAACCCAAGTAGCCCGCATAAGACTGATCAGCGCAGCAGTCGATCGATGGTGATGGGCAGGTCGCGGACTCGGACGCCGGTGGCGTGGAAGACGGCGTTGGCGATCGCGGCGGAGACGCCGACGGCGCCGAGTTCGCCGATTCCTTTGGCGCCCAGCGGGCTGGCGTGGTCGTCTACGAAGACACGTCGATGTCGCCGACGTCGGCGTTACTGGGGATGATGTAGCCGGCGAGATTCTTGGACAGGAACCGGCCGAGGGTGGGTTCGAAGATCGATCGTTCCAGCAGCGCCTGGCCCAGACCCCAGGTGATCCCGCCGATCATCTGGCTTCGCGCGGCGAGCGGGTTGATGATCCGCCCGGCGCCGTAGACTCCGTGCACGGGGTGCAGCTCCGCACCATCGGCGATGCCTTCGATCGTGGTGACGTCGGATCCATCGACCATCACCGCCAACGCCATGCACGCCAGCACCCGCCGACCGTTCACATGTACGGTGCACGTCCCGCACTCACCGCGGTCGCAGCCCTTCTTCGTACAGGCGGTCGCGCAGCGCATCGACCAGCGTCACCCGTGGCTCGACGACCAGCCTCTGCGGCTGACCATTCACCCGCACGCTGATCGGCTCCTCGTCGCGGAATCTCATGCTGGCGCCTCCGCCCTGATCAGCGCTGCGGAACACGCCGCCCTCGGACGGCTTCACCATCGCCAACCGACAATAGCCAGGGCCAGCTGCCAGTAGGACGCGCAACACTCGTAGGGATGACACCTGTTCGTGAGCTTCTCGCTGATGGGCAATTTTTCCTGACCATGCCAGAAGGCGCACTTGTACGGATCTCGATCTAGCTTCGGAGTCGGGCGGCGCCAGTCCGCGCGTGCGGTGTCCTACCTCTTCACCAGCGGCGTAACGAAAATTTCTGCTCCTAGTGGCATCCGGACGAGCCCACTTACGGCGACCGGCGGGTAGGTCGGACTGTGCCGGCGGGTGCCGCGCCAATCACCGATAGCGATGGCGTAACTCTTGTGGGTCGCAGGATAGAGCGAGTACCGTCCGTTACCGTGGGGACGGCTAATGATCAACTAAGAGTCCGTTTTGAGCGCGGTGTCCAGTGGCTCCTGGAGCAGTACCGCAACGATAGAGCCCGGGCGCTGGTGAACAAGGCGCGGTTGGCGGCAGCACAGCTGTTGGCGCCGCCGGAGGTCGCGCCAGGATCGGTACCTTCGCGGGAGTCCGATCCGCCGGCCGATCGGGAAGACGGAACTCACGAGGTGCTGGCCGGGTTGTGTGGCGGCGTCGCGCTGCGCGATCTCAACCTGGTGGACTCCCTGCTTGCTCAGCTGGAGGCCATGGAGGCGGACGAGAGCGATCCGGACGCGCTGGCGCGGCTCTACGAGCTGGACCACGTCGCCGCTCGGCTGCGCCGAAATGCCGAGAATCTGCGGGTTCTCGCCGGGCATGACGCCGGTAGCGCGGCTGATGCAGCCTCGCCGCTTGTCGACGTGATTCGGGCGGCGATGTCGTCCATCGAGCAGTATCCGCGGATCGAGATCGGGACCGTGGCGCCGCAGGCGGTGGTCGACTTCGCGGTCGATGACCTCAGCCGGCTGCTCGCGGAGCTGCTGGACAATGCCACCTCGTACTCGCCACCGATGTCGAAGGTCGCGGTAACCGCGCACCTCACCGAGGACGGCGGCGTGCTGCTGCATATCGAGGACGCTGGAATCGGCCTTCCGGCAGCCCGGCTGGAGGCACTCAACGCCCGGCTGTCCGCGGTTCCGAGGCTGGACAGCGGGTCGATCGAGCACATGGGCCTTGCAGTCGTTCGCCGGTTGGCCGGCAAGCATGGTATCCGCGTCAGGTTGCAGAAGCGGGCTGTCAACGGCACCACGGCTGCGGTGCTGTTGCCCGCGAGCTTGGTGTGCGAAGCCCCGGCCACACCCTGGTTCGCAGGGCCGCCGGCGACTACCATTCCCCGCCCCCGATCGGCGCCGGCCCCGGTCCGAGACCAGGCAAGCTCGCCGGCCTCACCTCGGTACTCCACCTGGAATGAGCAGGGAAAGACGCCGCCGACCCCGGGGACGACGCGAAACGGCTTGCCCCGGCGCGTCCCCCAGAGTATGCGCGAATTTGCTGGCTTTGCCTCTACGGGGCCTGGCGGCCAGGAGAATCCCGACTCCGACCCCAGCGAAGGGCGTGAGCAGTTGATGACTGATCTCGGCGACTTCTCTGAGGGTGAGCAGGCTGCCCGCCGAAGTGCGCGGGGCCGAACCGCGGATGGAGAAGGGGCGAGAGGATCGCGGGAATGACCGCCGACAATGCCATCGAGAACCCGGTGGACTTTGGCTGGTTGATTAATGGATTTGTGGAGCGTGTGCATGGGGTAACCCATGCCCTCGTGCTGTCCTCCGACGGATTGCCGCTGACCGCTTCCGAATCGGTGAGCAGCGATGATGGCGAACAACTCGCGGCGATCGCCAGTGGTCTGCTGGGTCTGGCTCGTAGCAGCGCGGCACTGTTCGGTAAGGGCAGCTGTGAGTTGATCATGATTCGGCTTTCGCGCGGATACTTCTTTTTCATGGGGATCGGTGACAATGCGGGACTGGCTGTGCTGACGGCTGCAGGCTGCGATATGAAAGTTGTGGCGTACGAGATGGCCCAGTTCGTGGACCGGGCCGGGCATGCATTGACGCCGAAGGTCAGAGCCGATCTGCGGCGCGTGATCACCGCGCGGCGAGCCGACTGACCCACCGAGGAGGGGAACGGTGGACACTATTTCGATGCGTAGCAAGAGGATTCGCCTTTATGCACTCACCGGGGGGCGTACTCGACCGCGGCACCATCTTCTGGTGGAGACGCTGATCTCGATTCCGCACTACGATCCGCAGTTCAGCGCGACGCTGCTGCCGGAGTCGCGGGCGCTCTACGAGCTTGCCCGCAAGACGATCTCCATGGCAGAGCTGTCCGCAGATCTGAGCATCCCGCTGGCGGTGGTCCGCGTGCTGATCAGTGACTTGGCGGCGCAGGACATGGTGTTCATCCACCCCACCGGCTTCGTATATCAGTACGACCAGATCATCCTGGAGAGGATCCTCGATGGGCTCAAGAAACTACCCGCTTGACACCTCTTCGTTGACCATCTCAGCGAAGATCGTGGTCGCTGGTGGTTTCGGAGTAGGGAAGACCACTTTCGTGGGTTCGGTGTCCGAGGTAGAACCGATCAACACCGACGCGTGGATGACGGTAGCCGGCGAGGGTGTCGATGCGCTCCCCGACAGCGCAAAGACCACCACCACGGTGGCCATGGACTTCGGCCGTATCACGCTGCATCCGGATCTCGTGTTGTACCTGTTCGGCACACCGGGCCAGCCCCGGTTCTGGTTTCTCTGGGACGACCTGTGCCGGGGAGCGCTCGGTGCGGTCGTCCTGGTGGATACCAGGCGGATCCAGGAGTCCTTCGCGGCCATCAACTACTTCGAGAACGACTCTGATATCCCGTTCATCGTGGCCGTTAATGTATTCGACGGCGAGCTCGCCTTCGAACTCGATGAGGTGCGCGAAGCACTTGCGCTCGCCCCGGACGTGCTGCTGACGACCTGTGATGCCCGGGAGCCGGGGTCGACCTCGAAGGCACTGCAGGATTTGGTGTCCTACACCATGAAGCACCTCAACGTCTCCTACGGTCCGACCCCCAACATGACTTGATAGGCCGTAGGCGAACCACTGCGAGGAGTAGGGAGGAAGGTCTAGGAGAATGTGGAAAGTGTTGATCGTTGGTGCCGGCCAGGCTGGGTTGCAGCTTGCTCTGAGCCTGCACAGTCACGAATATGATGTCACCGTCATGTCGGCCCGTACTCCCGATGAGATCCGCAGCGGGCGGGTGATGTCCACCCAATGCATGTTCGGCCCGGCCTTGCAGCACGAACGCGACTATGGCCTCAACCTGTGGGAGCGGCAAACGCCGAAAATCGAAGGACTCGGCCTGTCCATCGCTGATCCTGATCACGGACGTGCTTTGGACTGGGTCGGCAGGCTCGACGACTACGCGCAGTCGGTGGACCAGCGGGTGAAAATGGCCGGCTGGCTGGAGCTGTTCGAGAATCGGGGCGGCAAGGTCGTCTACCACGGCGTCACGACCTCCGATCTCGATTCGTTGACCTCCTTCTACGACCTGGTCATCATCGCCGCCGGTAAGGGCGAACTCGTTGCGCTGTTCGATCGGGACCCGAGCCGCTCGCCCTACACCAGCACGCAACGCATACTGTCAGTGGTGTATGTGCACGGTATGACGCCGCGACCGGAGCACCCCACCATGCACGCGGTGCGCTTCAATGTCATTCCGGGAGTGGGCGAACTGTTCATCATGCCGTGCTTCACCGTCAGCGGTCCGTGCGAAATCCTCTTCTTCGAGGGAATTCCCGGTGGCCCGCTGGACTGCTGGGACGACCGTCCCGGTCCGGCCGAGCACCTCAGGCGCACGCTCGAGCTCATGCGCGTGTATGTGCCGTGGGAGTACGAGAGGTGCACCAGCGTCGAGCTGACCGACGGCAGGGCCACGCTGACCGGCGGTTACCCCCCGGTGGTACGGCAACCGGTAGGTGAACTGCCTTCGGGCGGACGGGTACTGGGTATGGCCGACGTCGTGGTCGCCAACGACCCGATCACCGGGCAGGGCTCGAACAGCGCGAGCAAGTGCGCCGCCTCGTACCTGGCCAGCATCCTCGAGCGCGGCAACGAGCCCTTCGACGGGGCATGGATGCAGCGAGCCTTCGACCGGTATTGGTCCGACGCCCAGCACACGACCATGTGGACGAACGCTCTCCTGGGCCCGCCTCCGGAGCACGTGATGAACATTCTCGGGGCCGCAGGTTCTTACCCGGAAATCGCCCGTCGGTTCGTCAACGGCTTCGCCGATCCGTCCGATTACCAGCATTGGTTCCTGGACCCGCACAAGGCGCAGATGTATCTCGCTACGGTCGCCTCCCGCCAGGGCGGTGAGTGAGCCGACGCCCCGGCCAGCGGGGTCAGCGCGGCGGCCGCCAGCGAGCGGGCCGATCAAGATAGTCGGGGGTGACGGGGGGTCGCGGTGTGGACGGCACGCCGATCTTCGACGAGCTTCGGGACCTCTTCGACAAGGCACCCGGCCGTTTCCATACTCTTGCGAGATCCGGTGCCGACCCTCGAATCGCGGCCGGGAATGCTGACCGGCCACCCGCGAAGATCGTCATTGCTGGTGGTCGCGGGGTAGGTAAGTCCACCTTCGTAGGCTCGGTCTCGGAGACCGCTCCGGTGACCGTCGAGGCGGCCACGGATCTCGGTCGGATCATCCTTCAACGGGATCTGGTGCTGTACCTGTTGGGCACATCGGAGCCGTCGCAGGCGGCGTTTGCCGGGGCGCTCGGTGCCGTGGTGCTGGTGGACCCTCGGCGGGTCGAGGACGCCTTCGCGACGATCACCTACTTCGAGCGCTCTGCCGTCCCGTTCATCGCAGCCGTCAACATGTTCGACGGTGAGGTCGTCCACGAAGTCGACGAGCTGCGGGAAGCGCTCGCCCTGGGCCCGGACGTGCCGCTGACGACCTGTGATGCCCGCGACCCGGAGTCGGCCGCGCAGACGCTGCGGGAATTGGTGTCCTACACCATGAACGTCAGCGGTTCGGATCACAGCTCTCCGCCCGAGATCCCGGCCTGACTACGTCTCCCATTTCAGATCGAAGCCCGCCAGGGACCGGTATCGCTCGAGGAGTTCCTCGTCGCTCAACTCGGACTGAGGTGTGTGAACTCCTTTGGGCTCGGGACCGTAGACCTCTGCTGCCACCTCCATCTCCTGCTCGAGAGCCCAGCCCGTCGAGGTCTGCCGGAACTCTTCGAGTGAGTCGTCGTCCATGACACCTCCTGGGACGCTCCTGGGCGAACTACAGGATAGCCGAGACCTATGGTTCCACGCTCAGGCTGGCAGCGCTGCCCGCCGAACGCAGGGCCGCGACGACTCGACCGACGCGCGGGTCACGCTGTAGCTGCTCCAGGGTCACCGGCAGTGGCAGCCGCCAGTTCGGGTACTCGTCGACGGTGCCAGGCAGGTTGGGCTGGCGTAGCTCACCCACCACGTCGTAGGGGGAGACCAGCAGCAGCTGGCAGGGCGTGCGGCCGAGCAATGCGTGCATCGCCACCACGATCTCGTCGTCGTCCTCTCCATCTGCGCGGAGCAGGCCCTCGGTGCGCAGCAGTTCGACGAGCTCCGCCCGCTCGACCGCTGCCTGGGTCCACTCCGCGGCCTCGTCGTTGAGCAGCCCCAGGGCGGCGCGGGCGCGCACGTGTTCCCCGCGCAGGAAGCCGAGCGCCGTGGGCAGGTCGTGGGTGGAGATGCTGGCCGCGGCGCACTGCGCCCAGCGCTGCGGAGCCAACAGCGGCGTCCCGGGGGCCTGCTCATCGCGGGCGAACCACAGCACCGCGCTGCCCAGCATCCGCTGGTCGGCCAGCGTCTCGGTGACCTCCGGCTCCACCGTCCCCAGATCCTCGCCGATCACCACGGCGCCGGCCTGCTGTGCCTCCAGCGCCAGCACCGCGAGCATCGCCTCGGCGTCGTAGTTCACATAGGTGCCCTGGTCCGGGGAGGCCCCCGGGGGCACCCACCACAGCCGCCACAGGCCGGCGATGTGGTCGATGCGCAGCCCATCGGCGTGCGCGAGCACGGCGCGCAGCATGTCCCGGTATGCGGCGTACCCAGTGGCCGCCAGCCGGTCCGGGCGCCACGGCGGCAGCCCCCAGTCCTGCCCCTGCTGGTTGAAGGTATCCGGTGGGGCGCCGACCGTGGTCCCGATGGCGAGCACGTCCTGCAGCGCCCAGGCGTCGGCGCCCTCGGGGTCCACGCCGACGGCGAGGTCGTGCACCACCCCGATGGCCATCCCGCGGGCGGCGTCCTGCGCTGCGGTCAGCTGCTCGTCGCACTGCTGCTGCACCCAGGCGTGAAACGCCACCCGCCGCGGATCCGCGCTCGCCGTCGCCGGGCGCTTGAGCTCGCTGGGCCAGCGCGACCACCGCGGGCCGTGCCGTTCCGCGAGCGCACAGAACGTCGCGAAGTCGCCCAGCTGATCTGACATCACCGGCCGCGGGGCACCTTCAGCCTGCCAGAGCAGCTCCAACGCCGCCTGCTTTGCCTTCCAGATCGCGTCGTGATCGATCCGCTCGCCACCCGGGTCGACGCGCAGAGCGTCCACCTCGGCCCGTAACGCCGGATCCCCGCGACGGTAGCCACCGATGTCGGCGATCCGCAGGTAGAGCGGGTTGACGAAGCGGCGGCTCGACGGGCTGTACGGCGAGGGCTGCACCGGAAGGGTCGGGGTCACCGCGTGCAGCGGATTGACCAGCACGGCACCGCTGCCGTGCGCGGTGGCCGTCCAGGCGATGAACTCGCGCAGGTCGGCGAGGTCCCCGACGCCCCACGACTGGGCCGAGCGCAGCGCATAGAGTTGCAGCATCCAGCCCCAGGTGCGCGGCGGCTCGGGCAACGTCGGTGGCGCCACCAGCACGGTGGTGTGCCGCTCGCCGCTGGTCAGTGAGTACCAGCCGGGCGCAAGATCCGCCGGCAGGACGTCCTGGACCGGCATGTCAGCGCCATACTCATCCGTCAGTACGCCGGGAGCGCGGATACTCAGGCTCCGTCCCTGGCGCAGCACCAAGGTGGCCGGCAGCCCAGGTTGTCGAGTCGCGGCCACCGCATCCTGGACCTGCGCCGGGGTGTCTGCGCTGACGCCGAGCAGCCCGAGTACCCGACGCACCACGTCGGGGTTGACGTCAACCCGCCGCCGCCGCGCATCCCGATACCACGTGGCGACGCCGTGGGCCTCGGCAAGCTGCTCCAGCGCGGTGTCCATGCACGCCATGCTGCCAGCCCGGCGCCGGGGTTGGTCTACCTTCGGCAGATGACCGCGCCACCCCCGTCTGTTGAGCAGCTCGACCGTGCGCTGGCCGCGGTCGGTCACCTGATCGCCGGGATCCGAGACGACCAGTGGCCGGCGCGTACCCCGTGCACCGAATGGATCGTGCGCGACCTGGCCCAGACCGTCGCCGACGACGCACCCGCCATCGATCGGAGCTGGTCGGGTTCACCGCATTTCGAAGCACTGCCGCTGCAAACTAGGGTACGGGCACTTCCGATACGTGCGCTGAGACGATCCGCCAACCCTCGGCGAAGCGAACCCACACTTGCGTCTGCCGGCCCTCGATCGGCCGGTGCGGGTAATCGAAGAGGGTCGTCACGACGGCGGTACGGCGGTCCACGGTAAGCACGTCGATGTTGTGCAACCGCCGTCCGGGCGGCACCCCACCGTGTTCTCGCCGCCAGTTGTGGATCTCAGTGGCACCTCGTTGACGGTCGGCAATCCCGAAGCGCAGGCTTGCGGGGCTGTCCCAGAACAGCTCGTTGAGTGTCTCGACGTCACCGGCGACCAGTGCGGCCTCGTACCGTTCGAACGCGGCGCGGACCTCCGCCACGATCGCCGGTCGGTTGACCGCTTCCTGGTCGGTGCACTCCGGGGCCACTTCTGGTACCGAGGTCACCGCGTCGGTTCGGTGGCGACCTGGGGGAGGGCCGTTTGCTCGGGAATCTCTTCGGCTGCCGGGGGGTGCTCGTCGGGCATCTGCGCGGGTGCGGGCGTGCTGTTGAAGGAGAACGCCAGGCAGACCGCCGCCGCGAACAGGTAACCCAGGGCGACGCCTGGACTGGCTGCCCAGGCGACCTGCTCGCCGTGGATCAAACCGATGAACGATAGCGCCGCGCCGGCCAGGCAGTATCCGGCCGCCCAGTAATAACGTTTGTCGATCATGAAAGCGACGATCGCGCCGAGTACCATACCGGCCAGGATCGCCCCACCGCCGAGGCTTTTCAAGCCGTCGTAGACGACGCCGGCCTTGGCCAGCGCGTCATTACCGACCTTCGTCGCGCTGGTGCCGGCCGCGCTGAGCACGTTGTCGATCTGGCCGGTCGCCCAGGCTGCGACATTGGGGATCACCGCGATGACGACGGCCACCGCGTGGGCCTTGGGTACCGAGGTGAAGGCCTGCGCGCCGATCAGCAGCCCGATGTAGAGCAGGATCGGAACGATGGCCGGCAGCGGTATCAGCGCGCTGAGCAGTCCGAACAGCCCCAGGAAGCACATCAGCGCGATCACCACGCCCGACGCCAGCGAGTAGCTGGTGCGGCCACCGGCCTCCTTCCAGCCCGGGTGTCCGATGTAGACGGCGGGCGGGAAGGGGCTGCCCAGCGCGGCGCCGACCACCGCGCCGGTGCCGTCGGCGAGCAGCACGCTGCGCAGGTTGTAGCTGTCGCCGGCGACGGCCGCGCTTTCCACGTTGGTCATGCCCTCGCAGAAGTTGTAGATGCCCAGCGGGATCGCGGTGGCCAGCAGCGGCGCCACCGCAGACAGGCCGTGGACCAGCCGGGCGAAGTTGAGGGTGGGCAGGCCGATGGCGACGTCCTTGGCCGCGGTGACCACGTCCGGTGCGGACAGGTAGCCGCCGATCCAGCCGATCGCGGTGCCGACCAGCAGGGCGGCCAGGCCGATGGGGATGTTGCCGGGCAGCTTGCGGCCGGTGAAGAAGCCGATCACGATGATCGCGAACACGGGCAGAGCGATCCATAGGGCTTGCCACATCTGCGCGGCCGGGCGCATGGAGATGAAGGCGATCGAGATACCGGCCAGCGTCCCGAGCAGCGCCGCCCGCGGGGTAAACCGGCGGATGTAGGGACCCACGAACGCGCCGGCCAGCACGATCAGCCCAATGATGAACGACCACGCCAGGCCGGCCTCCCAGGCCCGGATCGGGTCCTTCGTCGCCAGGAAGATCGGCAGCATGATCACGAATGTGACGATGAACATGTGCGGCACGCTCGGGCCGTAGGGCATCGCGCAAACGTCGTCGCGGTTCTCCCGGCGGCCCAGCCGGCGCGCCAGGAGGGTGTAGTACCCGTTGCCGATCAGCAGCTGGATGCCGAGGGCGGGCAGGATGATCCCGAATACGTCGCCCTTGGGGATCTGCACGACGCCCACGCACAGCGAGGCCAGTACCAGCACGTTGACCAGCACGTTGAACCCGAGGCCGAACGCCGCGTTGAGGTCACCGCTGACCCACCAGGGCAGCCGCATGCTCGCCGACCCGTTGTTGTTGGCTTGTGTCCTCATGTCGATCGACTCCGTTCGCGACTGGTGGCCGCACCGACCGCGGCCGGGTTGACTGCACTGAGCGCCTCGAGGTAGGCCGCCGACGGCGAGACCCAACCGAAGATGCCGCCCTGGGCAGCGATCATCGCCAGTCCGGCCTCCTGGAACTCGGGGAAGTAGGAGCCGACGCAGTCGGCGAGCACGAGGCACTCGTAGCCGCGGTCGTTGGCCTCCCGGACCGAGGTGTGCACGCACACCTCGGTGGTGACGCCGGTGACGATCAGGCTGGTGATGCCGGCGATCTGCAACAGCTCCTGCAGCTCGGTGGCGTAGAAGGAACCCTTGCCCGGTTTGTCGATCACGACCTCGCCAGGCAGCGGCGCGAGCTCGTCGACGATGTCGTGGCCGTACTCACCGCGGATCAGGATCCGGCCCTTCGGCCCGAGGTCACCGATCCGCATCGTCGGGTTGCCTCGGTTGAGCTTGGCCGGTGGGCAGTCAGTGAGGTCGCCGCAGTGACCCTCGCGGGTGTGGATGACGGTCATTCCGGCCGCCCGGGTGGCGGCCAGCACCTCCTGCAGCGGCGGGATCACCGCCTGCAACAGGCCGACGTCGTTGCCCAGAGACTCCCCGAAACCCCCTCGCTCGACGAAATCGCGCTGCATGTCGATGAGCAGCAGCGCGGTCCGTGCGGGCTCGAAGCTGAACGGGCCTGGATCGGCGGGCAAGGTGAGCCGGTCAGCCGGCATGACGATCTCCTGTGATGGTGGCGGCCAGCACCGCGTCGTAGGTGGCCACACAGCCGAAGACCCCGCCCTGCATGGTGACCATTCGCAGTGCCGCGGTGTGGTTGCCCAGCTCGGTAGCCCCGGTGCAGTCGGAGAGGATCAGGCACTCGTAGCCCCGGTCGTTGGCCTCGCGCATGGTGGTGTGCACGCAGACGTCGGTGGTGATCCCGGTCAGCACGAGGTGGGTTATGCCCTTGGTGCGCAGCACCAGATCCAGCGCAGTGGCGTAGAACGAGCCCTTCCCGGGCTTGTCGATCAGGACCTCGCCCGGCTGCGGCGCCACCTCGGGCACTATCTCCCAGCCCGGCTCGCCGCGGACCAGGATCCGGCCCCGCGGGCCGGGGCTGCCGATCTCGGCACCGATCTGCGCCGAGCGCCACCGCTTGTTGGCGGGCAGGTCGGACAGGTCGGGGCGGTGACCCTCCCTGGTGTGGATCACCAGCATGCCGATGGCCCTGGCGTGCGCCAGCATCCGCGCCGTCGCGGGCAGCCCGGCGCGGGTCAGGCCGATGTCGTATCCCATTCGGTCGACGTAGCCGCCGGGGCCGCAGAAATCGACCTGCCAGTCGATGCACATCAGGGCAGCCCGGTCGGCGGGCACGGTGCCGTCGTAGGGCCACGGATACGGGTCAGCGGCGACTGGTCCCAGCCTGGGATGGCGCAGTGCAGCGAGGTGGTCGAGGGTGCGGGTCATGGAGTGCTCCAACCGATCGTCAGCCGGATTCCGACGGACAGCAACAGGGGTTCGGAGAACGCGGGACCGATCAAGGTGACGCTGGCTGGTCGCCCGTCAGCGGTCCGCCGAGCCGGCACCGTGAGCGCCGCAAGGTCGAGCAGGTTGACGAACTGGGTGTAGCGGCCGAGCACGGTGTTGCGCCGCACCGGCTCCATGGCGATCTCCTCCACGGTGAACGTGGTGGGCACGGTAGGCATGATCAGCAGCTGCGTGTGCTGCCAGAGCTGGTCGGTCCAGCGCTGCAGCTCCTTAAGGCGGTGCCAGGCCCGGAAGGTGGCCACGGCGTCGAACTGCCTGCCGGCCTCGATCACCTGCCGGGTGATCGGCAGGATGTCGTCGGCGTGCGCGGCGAGGAATCCCTCCAGCTCGGCCAGCCGCTCGGCGACCCACGGCCCCTGGTAGAGCAACTCGCCCGACTCGAGCAGCGGGCTGATCGTGATCGGTGTGATGCTGTCTGCGTGTTCGCCGGCCCGGGCCACGGCGACGTCGAAGGCGTCGCGCATCGCGTCGTCGCCCTCGAAGTCCAATTCTGTCGCGATGGGCACGGCAAGCCGTACCCGTGAGTGGCGATCAGCTTTATAGCTCGCATTGCCACTCACAGACCGGGACCACGCGTCCGCGGGGTCGAAGCCTTTGATCACGTCCAACACCGCGGCGGCGTCCGCGACGTCGGCGGTGAAGATGCTCACGCAGTCCAGCGACCGGCAGGCCGGCACGACGCCCGCGGTGCTGACCAGGCCACGGGTCGGCTTGCAGCCGACGATCCCGTTCATGGCGGCTGGGACGCGTCCGGAGCCGGCGGTGTCGGTGCCCAGCGTGAAGGAGACCAGTCCGGCAGCCACCGCGACGGCTGAGCCCGAGCTGGAACCGCCGGAGATCAGGTCGGCGCCGGTGCCGGCAACCAGACCACCGCCGAGGACGCTTTGGCAGGTGCCGTAAGGCGAGCGGGTGCCGGTCAGTCCGGTGGCGAACTGATCCATGTTGGTCTTGCCGACGACGATGGCGCCAGCGTCGATCAGCCGCTGTACGCAGTTGGCATTGCGGGCTGGTCGGTAACTGAACGCCGGGCAGGCGGCGGTGGTGGCTAGGCCCGCGACGTCGATGTTGTCCTTCACCGCGCAGGGCACGCCGAACAGGGGCATCCCGGCCGAGCCGCGCTCTCGCCGGATCCGGTCCAGGTCTGCAGCCCGCTGATGCAGCTCATGGTCGGAACAGCGAGAGATCCATACCGCGTCCTGGCCCCGGGCCGCGATCCGCTCCAGCACGAGGTCGACGATCCGTTGCGGCCGCAACCGCTCCGTTGCGTAGGCGACCTGCAGTTCACGAACCCCGATCGAGTGATCCGGCGGCGTGATAGCGGGTGAACTAGAGCGCACTTTGTCGATTGTCGACCGGCGAGTGTCACCCGATGGTCGTGCTTGTTACATCCATGTTACATGCCTGCGCTGCTGACCAGCCGACGACGCTGAGGCTCCCGAGCTCAACCAAACAGAGCTGTTGAGCCGGCGCACCGGAGCTCTGTGGTGCAACTCGGGAAGCTGGGAGTTGTTGGGCGCGCGCCAGCGGGGTCAGCCGAAATAGGACCGGGCGCCGTGGTCGCTCAGCGCGACCAAGACTTCGTCAACGTCGCCAGCCGCGACCGCGTCGAACAGTCGCTGGTGCCGATGGACTCCCTCGTGCGGCGTCCGCACCTGCGCTTCGCGCCGCAGGTTGGCGGCCATGTACAGCTGCAGCTTGAGCAGGACCGGCTCGTAGACCAGCAGCAGATGGCGATGTCCCGCCAGGGCAACCAACGCGATGTGGAACTGCCGGTGTGCCTCGGCTTGCTCCAGCGGGGCTCCGCTGTCGGCAGCGTGGCGCATCGAATCGAGCCGGATGGCAAGCTCCGAGAGCGCCAACGGGTCGGGCACCGGCAGCGCGGTGTGCACAGCGAACCGTTCGAGCACTTCGCGAAGGCTGAACAGCTCGTCGACATCCTGGCCTGACAGCTCGGTAACCCGCACGCCACGCCGCGGCAGGTGCTCGACCAGGCCCTGCTGTCCCAGCACTTGCAGCGCCTCCCGCAGCGGCGCCCTGCTGGTGCCGAACCGCCGGGTGAGCTGTTCCTCGATCAACCGCTCGCCAGGTACCAGCACGCCGCTGAGGATCTCGCTACGCAGCCGTTGCACTGCGAGCTCGACCAGGCTGGCGGCCGCCAGGATGCCGTTCGCGGCGAGCTCGGGCTGAGCTGGCACAGCGCCTCCCTCGCTCGCGGCGGGCAGGTTGCCCTCCTCCACAGTGCCAGAAAGTGGTGCGACGCCAGATTGTGCCCGGGTCGCCGGCAACCCGGCGCATGAACGTGTACACAAGAGGCTAACCTGGAAGGGTGGTTGCACCTGAGATCTTGAGTGTCCGGGAGTTTCGAACTGGGTTGGCCGGGGTCTTGAAGCGCGTCAATGAGCCGGGTGGTGGGCCGGTGTTGGTCGGGGCTCATCGGAAGCCGGAGGCCGTGGTCATGTCCGTGTCGCAGTACGAGGCGTTGCAGCAGGCGGCCGAGCGCCGGCGAACCGTCGAGTCCGCGCTGGGTTCGTTGCGGGCCGAGGGGCTGCAGCCGAGCCCGGAAGGCCAGGAGTTGCTCGAGGGCATAGCCGAGGGGCGGCTGACGACGGCGCAGGCTCGGGAACGGATTCTGGCGCGCTACGGCACGTGAGCGGCGACCGGTACCTCGATCCGCAGACGGGAGTCCTACGCAACCGGCTCGGCATCGTCGATGCCGACGAGCTCACCCAGGTCGAGTCCGATCTCACGGTCGTGCAGATGGTGGAGCTGGAGCGACGACACCTGCCCGGCCGATACGATCTACCTCACCTGCAGGAGTTCCACCGGTTCCTGTTCGGCGACGTCTATGAGTGGGCCGGCGAGCTGCGCACCGTGACCATCGCCAAAGCGGATCTGTTCTGCCTGCCGGAGAATATCGCCTCGTTTTCCCTGGAGGTCTTTCGCGCGCTGAACCGCGACGACTTTCTCCGGGACCGCGAGCGTGCCGACTTCGTCGAGGGGCTGGCCGAGCACCTGGCCAGCGTCAACGCGATCCATCCCTTCCGCGAGGGCAACGGCCGAACGCAGCGGGCGTTCTTCGGCCAGCTGGCCCGCGACGCCGGGTACCGGATCGACTGGTCGACGATGGAGCCAGAGGCCAACCTCGCGGCCTCACAGGCATCGATTCGAGGCGACGACGCCCCACTGCGTGCGATGCTGAGCCCGCTCGTAGATCGCCCCGACCGGTAAGTATCAGCCGTCATTCCCGCAGTGGGATCGCCCGGCGCGCGGTGTAACCCCGGTGCCTATTTGTTGGTAGGGGCCGGGTCGGCGCCGGCAGCGGAGGTGGTGGCTGGTGTGATGGGACGGACTGGGTGTGGTCGGGCCGCCGCTCGCCCGGGCGCCGGGGGTGACGAGCCTGCTGCGGACGCGCCACAGTTGCGCGTGGTCGATGGCGAGTTCTACCCGGACTGGGAGGCCGTCTACCGGGACAATGTTGATCGAGTGTACCGGCTGATGTTCGCCAAGGTCGGTAACCGGCCGGACGCGGAGGATCTGACCGCGGAGGTGTTTCTGGCGGCGCTGCGGCCGCTGCGGGTCTCAGCCAGCGTGGGCGAGGTGCGGGCCTACCTGTCGGCCACCGCGCGGACGGTGCTGGCCGGGTACTGGCGGCGGACGTTGGGTCGCGAGATCACCAGTCTCAACGACGACGAGGGGCTCGGGCCGATGCCGGCCGAGACCGCAGCGTCCTCCGATTCCGCCGGGCGGGCGGCGGTGATCCTGGCTGGGCTCCCCGATCCCTACCGGCGCATCCTGCAGTTGCGGTTCCTCGATTCCTGCTCAGTGCGCGAGGCCGCGGCCGCACTGGGCGTGAGCGTGACCTATGCGAAGGTGTTGCAGCATCGGGCGTTGCGTAGAGCCGCGCAGCTGGAGGTGGGCAGGTGAGTGCACGGGGCGCGCGCCGGTTCGTCGCGGATCTGTTGCGGGGCCGGCGGCCGCGGTCGTTTCGCGCCGACGACGCCGACGTCGGGCAACTGCGGGCGGCGATCACGCTGCGGGCCGCACAGCCGGGTAGCGCGACACCGAGTGACGAGTTCGTCACCGACTTGCACCGGCGGCTGGCCGCCCAACTGGCACCGGAACAGACCGAGGCCCCGACGCCGGCGCCCCGACCGGTGGTGGATGACACTCGGCGGCGGTTGGTGGCGGCCACTTCGATCGCGGCGGCCGCCGCGGCGGTCGGCGCCGTGGTGGACCACACGGTGATCAACCGGGGTCCGGCTCCAAGCGGGGCTGGCGGGGAGAAGACCGTGATCCCGACTACAGGTGAGTGGCGCACGGTGAGCGCCAGTGCGGATCTGGCCGAGGGCGGGGTGCAGGGCTTCGACCTGGGCACGGTGGTCGGGTTCGTGGCTCGCGCCGGTGGTCAGCTGCGGGCGGTGTCGGGGGTGTGCACGCATCTGGGTTGCCGATTGGCCCTGGACTCGGCGGCCCGGCGGCTGGACTGCCCGTGCCACCGCACGTCCTTCGCCCTCAGCGGCGAGTTGCTGCGGCATCAGCTGCCCGCACCGCCTGCGGCGTTGCCGCAGTTCGAGGTCCGTGAGGTGCACGGCGAGGTGCAGGTCTACGCCCCGCCGGGCCCAGTCGCGTAACCCCGGTCCCTATCTGTAAGTGAGACCCGCATCGGGTGGGCCTCACCAGCGGAGAGGGGTCGATCATGAGGTACCAGTTGAGGGCCGGACTGGTGATACCGGCGGTCACGGGGTTGGCCATCCTGGCCGGCTGCGGCAGCCCCGCCACCGCCGCTGCACCCGAATTGGGAGCACCGGTCGCGGCCGCGGCACCGAGTCAGGACGCGCCGGTGGCCACCAACGCAGTATCGATCGAGAACTTCGTGTTCTCCCCGGCCACCGTGACGGTCAAGGCCGGCACGACGATCACCTGGTCCAACCGTGACCAGGATTCCCACACCGTGACCGCCATGCCCGGAGGGCCGTTTCACTCCCCGACGCTGAACACCGGCCAGTCGTTCCAGTACACCTTCACCACGCCGGGCCGTTTCGACTACCTGTGCACCATCCATCCGTTCATGACGGCCACCGTGGTGGTGACCCCATGACCACGCCATCTGACCCCGAGGGCGGCCCTGCGGGGATGAGCCGTCGCCAGCTGCTGCGGCACACGGCGTGGTTCGGTGCTGCGGTGGTGCTCACCGTCACCGGCGGCGAGGTGATCAGCCACCTCGGCACCCCGCCCGCCGCCGCGATCGCCGACGATCCGCGCGCGTTGCGGTTCGTCCAGGTCAGCGACAGTCACCTGGGATTCCACGGACCCGCGAACACCGACGTGACCGGCTCGTTTCGCCGCGCCATCGACCAGGTCAACACCCTGGGGTTCCGCCCGGACTTCGTGATGCACACCGGCGATCTGACCCACCTGTCCACCCCGGCCCAGTTCGACCAGGTCGCCCAGATGCTGCGCGGGCTGCGCACCGGACAGGTCTTCACCGTGCCCGGCGAGCACGACTCGGTCGATGACCACGGGCAGAAATACCGAGCCGCCTTCGGGGCCGGCACCCACGGCGACGGCTGGTACAGCTTCGACGTCAAGGGCGTGCACATCATCGCGCTGGTCAACACCCTCGCCCTGGAAAAGCTCGGCCACCTCGGCACAGACCAGCTCGACTTCGTCCGCAACGATGTCGCCGGCCTGCCCAGTGACACCCCCATCGTGGTGTTCAGCCACATCCCGCTGTTCGCCATGTACCCGACCTGGGGGTGGGGCACCGACGACGCCACTCAGGCCCTGAGCTACCTCCGCCGGTTTTCCTCAGTGACCTGCCTCAACGGCCACGTCCACCAGCTGTTCACCAAGACCGACGGCAACGTCACCTTCTACAGCGCGACCACCACCGCCTACCCCCTGCCCCACCCCGGGGTCGGGCCTGGTCCGATCCCGGTCACCCTGCCCGCCGGGAAGCTCGGCGCCGCGCTGGGCATCCGCGACGTCACCTACCAGCCCGGGCAACACGTCCTGGCGATCCGCGACCGGCCACTCACCGAACGGAAGCCCACATGAACCCGGCCGTGGCACTGGGGGCGCGGGTCGCCGCGGCGGGCTGCCTGGCCACCAGCGGTGTCATCCACGCCGAGCTCTATCTTCACGGCTACCGAACCATCCCCGGGGTCGGCCCGGCGTTCCTGCTTCAAGCCAGCGGTGCCCTCGCGGTGGCCGTGCTGCTATTGCTCACCGCCACGGTAGTGCCGCGGCTGGCCGCCGCCGGGCTGGCCTTGGGCGCGCTGGGCGGTTTCGCCGCGTCCCGCACAATGGGGGTCTTCGGGTTCATCGAATACGGCCTGCAACCCGCCCCGCAAGCCCTGATCAGCGTGCTCGTCGAAATCGCCACCCTGGCAGTGCTCGCCATCCCGCTCGTGCACCGCACCCCGACCTGTCGCGCTCTTTCCCTCCAGTCGTCAGAGAGGTGAGTAGTTGCGATGAGCGGCGCCTCGTGACTTCAGCGCTGCCGATACCGCTACGACGCGACAGCGATCGGTGACGCTGCGCAAAAGGCCGTCCGCCACGCTGTGTGCCGAGCGACCGCTGGTCGCTGTTTGGCATCATTGAGGTGGCGATGCAACACTAAAGCGGATATCCTACACCCAAGTGAGTTAAGTATCTCTCACTGTTTGTTACTGTCCGCACCGGAACGACAGGTGGTTGGAGGTGAAGATGACCCCCGTTTGCATCATCGTGCCCGCTGCCGCGGGCTTTCCCCGCGGTGTTGAGATCGGCCAACACCGGTCAGGCCGCTGCCGGTCACGGGTCGGCTGAGTTCGCCCGGCCAACCCGCTGTATCACCGGACGGTACGCATTGATCGACCGGTTCCTCGGCGGGGAGGCACAGCCGTTAAGCCACTGCTGGAGGCCCGTGTGAATGCGAGATGGCGCCCCTTGGGCGCATTGCCATCGCGCGGACGTGCCTTCGCGTCGAACGCTTTCGTGGCTATTCTCGCGCTCGCTGCAGGGGTAGCCGGCGCTGCCGTGGTGGCCACCGTTGCCTTTGAGCCAGGTGTTGGCACGCTGCTCGGCGGCCTCGGGTTGGCGGCGGCATTCGGGATCGCCCGATTCTTGGCGATCGAAGTCGACGTCCGCCGCGATACCGCACGGATCACTCCCACCGAGATCCCGCTGGTCTTCGGCCTGCTGTACCTGCCTAGCCCGGTGGTGCTGGCGGCCTACGTCGGTGTTGTGGTAGCCGCCCGGCTGCTGCGCCGGGATACCTGGTCCAAGCTGCTGTTCAACGCCTCCTATGCCACCCTCACCATCGCGATCACCGACCTGCTGGCCCGCTTGGCCTTTGAGCCGGCCTGGCCGTCGTTGCCGCGGTGGCTCGCGGTGCTCGCCGGATTCGTCATCGCGCACGCCATCACCTCCTGGCTGACCTGGGTCTTCATCGTCCTGCTGGACCGCCGACGTCCCGGCGAGAGCGCGCGCCCAGTGGTGCACCTCTACCTCACCGGCCTGCTCAACGCCGCACTCGGGCTCACCGCCGCGGAAACAGTGCGGATGGTGCCCTGGGGCGTGGTGCTCGTCGGCCTGCTGACGGTGACGGTGGCCGCGGTGTACCGCGCCTACTACGGGCTGCTCCGCGATCACCGCGACATCGGGGTGCTCAACGACCTGAGCCTGCGGGTGGCGGTGGTCGGACGAGGCGGGCTCCGGCAAGGTGGCGAAGACGACGAGCCGGAACTCGACGAGGGCGCCTGGAGCACTGCCATGGAGCTGGCCCGCGTGCAGCTCAACGCCACCCGCGTGGTGCTGCACCGGATGCCCGTCCACGGTGGGCTGCACACCGTGGTGGCGGGTCTGCCGCTGCCCCGTCCGCTGTCGCGGCATGACCTCAACGCTGTCCTTGCGGCCGACCCGCCGCCCGGGACCGGGACCGGGCACGTGCTGCGGCTGGTCGGCAGCAGTTCGGATCCGGCCGTCGCCGCGGCCTTGACCGCGAGGGCAGCCGCGGAGGTGCTGGTGGCACCGCTGCGGGGTGCCGGCCAGCTGCTCGGCGTGATCGAGGTACATGACCGCCAGAGTTGGGTGCGTCGCTTCGGGGCAGCCGATGAGCGGCTGGTCGAGACGATGGCCAGCCATCTGGCTACCGCGCTGGACAATTGCCGGCTGCTCGCCCAGCTACGCCACGACGCCTATCACGACAGTCTCACCAACCTGCGTAACCGGCTCGGTTTCCGGGAGGCCGCCGCTGCGGTGCTCCGGCGTGATGTGAGCCCGTGCGCCGTGATCGTCGTCGAACTAGGGCTGCTGTCCTCGGTCAACGACGCACTGGGTCACGTCTGGGGTGATCGAGTCGTGGTGGGCGCGGGGGAGCGGCTTCGCCGCACCCTGCCGGCCGGGGTGCTCACCGCCCGGCTGGAGCGGGACACGTTCGCGGCACTGCTGGTCGATGTCGGGGCGCAAGGCGCTGTGGCGGTGGCCGAACAGGTACAGGCGACGCTCAGCGCGCCCTATCCGGTAGACAAGCTCGCCGTGGAATGCACGGCCGTGGTGGGCGTGGCGTTCACCGGGGTCGAACCCAGCCGGGATGCCGATACCCTGCTGCAACGGGCCGACGTGGCGTTGCATGCCGCACGCGGCGAGGAGACCGTCCGCAACTACCTGCCCAGCATGGGTCAGGTTCTGCTGCGCCGTTTCCAGCTGGTCACGCAGTTCCGGCACGCGCTGGACACCGGCCAGGTCGACGTGCACTTCCAGCCGCAGCTAGCGCTGCCCACCCGCCAGGTGATCGGGGTGGAGGCGCTGGTGCGCTGGCACCATCCGGAGTTCGGGATGGTCGACCCGGGGGAGTTCGTCACCCTCGTCGAGACCACCGGTCTGATCGATCCGCTCACCGACTATGTGCTCGACCGTTCGCTGGCGCAGTGCCGAAGCTGGCTGGACCGTGGGCTGTCGCTGTCGGTCGCGGTCAACCTCTCGGTGCGCAACCTGGCCGACACCGAGTTCCCGCGCCGGGTGACCGACGCTCTGGCTCGGCATCGGGTGCCCCCCGCGCTGCTGGTTTTCGAGCTCACCGAGTCGGCGGTGATGAGCGATCCGGAGCGGGCATTGCCGGTGTTGCGCGGGCTGCACGGTCTGGGGGTCCGCATCGCGGTGGACGACTTCGGTACCGGGTACTCGTCGCTGGCCTACCTGCGGCGCCTGCCGGTCGATGAGGTCAAGATCGACAAAAGCTTCGTCATGGGCCTGTCCAGCGACCTGGGCGATCTCGCGGTGGTGCGCGCCATCGTCGACCTCGGCCACTCGCTCGGGTTGATCGTCGTCGCGGAGGGCGTCGAGCAGGATGCCACCCGGGACCAGCTGCTGGAGATGGGCTGCGACGTCGCACAGGGCTTCCTGTTCTCCCGGCCGCTCGGGGCGGACCGTTTCGACGCCTGGTTGGCCGCCCGGACCGTCCGTGCCCTCGGAGCGCGCGAGGAGACTGTGCTCACCCTGGTCGGGTAGCCCGCCGAGGTTGTGTAGAGTTATCGTCGCTCGTTCACTCGGGCGCGCCGGTTGACTGTGTGGCTGGTTGGAATGGTGTTGCCCCAATAGCTCAGACGGCAGAGCGTCTCCATGGTAAGGAGAAGGTCTACGGTTCGATTCCGTATTGGGGCTCGTGGGAGGGGTCGCCTGGCGAAGGCGTAGCCCTTGAAGGCGGTGTAGCTCAGTCGGAAGAGCAAGCGGCTCATAATCGCTGTGTCGCCGGTTCGATTCCGGCCACCGCTACCATCGGTCCGGCGCGCCAGGCGCTGGCCGCAGCAGGCCCACTGCAGATGTTGATGACAGCTCGGCGAGAGAGAGGCACCCGTGGCCGCCACTGATGTTCGGCCCAAGATCACGTTGGCGTGCGAGGAGTGCAAGCACCGCAACTACATCACCAAGAAGAACAGGCGCAACGACCCGGACCGGCTCACCATCAACAAGTACTGCCCGAACTGCAACAAGCACCGGGCTCACCGCGAGACCCGCTGAGCCGGCTGGCGTCGACCTGGCCTGCGCGGATGGCACTGGATCCGTCCTTCGTCGGCCGGTGCTATCCCGCAGCGGGTACCTACCAGGTGGGACGCGAGAAGATCCGGGAATTCGCCGAAGCCATCGGGGACGACGACGAGGTCTACCGGGATCCCAGCGTGGCTCGAGCCCGTGGCTACTCCGATGTGATCGCCCCGCCCACGTTCGCGATCATCCTCGCCCTCCGAGCGCAGCAGGCGCTCATCGGCGACCCCGAACTGGGTTTGGACTACCACCGGATGGTGCACGGAACCCAGTCGTTTCGCCACCACCGACCCATCCATGCCGGTGACGAGCTGGCGGCGGCGCTGCACGTCGACAGCGTCCGCACCATGGGCGGCAACGACATGCTCACGGTGCGCTGCGAGATCACTGACAGTTCCGGTGCCCCGGTGACCACGGCCCGGTCGATGCTGGTCGTTCGTCACCCGGACGCGGAGCAGGACCGGTGAGCCGTCGCCGCTGCGGCGAGGTCGCCGAGGGCGATGAGCTGCCCAGCCTGCCGGTCCGGGTCACCCGGGCGGATCTGGTTCGCTATGCAGGGGCCTCCGGTGACTTCAACCCGATCCACTGGAACGAACACGCCGCTCGGGAGGCCGGACTACCCGACATCGTCGCGCACGGGATGCTCACCATGGCGCTGGCCAACCGCCTGGTGACGGAGTGGGTCGGTGACCCAGGGGCCGTCATCGAATGCGCGGTGCGCTTCACCCGCCCGGTCGTGGTACCCGATGGCGCCGACGGGGCGCTGGTGGAGCTGTCAGGCAAGGTCGCGCAGCGGCGCGACGACGGAACCGTCGTGGTTGCGATCACCGCCCGGGTTGCCGGCCAGACCGTGCTCGGCATGGCCACCGCCACCGCCGCGCTGGCCTGAGCCCCCTTTGGTGAGGGAATTCCTCTCTTGCTGAGGAAGATTGTCTTTAGAGGGGGAAATGTCGTGATCATCGACACGAGTGGTAACTCTCAGGCTAGCCAGACGGAGTCTTTCGCTGGTACGTATGGGTCGCCTATTCTTTCCCAAGAGTCACCACGTAAATGCTAAGGCGTAACGAGAAACCACTTAAGTGTGTCTGTCGACCCTGGGGGTGTCGTGGACAAGCGGTACGAGGTGTACTGCCTGGCTGATCCGCACTTCTACGACTCCACATCTCGTTAGGCGAGCAGCCTCGGGACTTCGAGCTCGGCCGTGCTCCGGTGCCCGGCGGCTGGGCGGCGAGCGAACTCGACGACTGGCTTGTCCATCGTCCGATCGACGCGAAGATTCCTGCGCAGGGGTGGAAGGTTCACGTCTCGGCGTGCCTCGACAACGCCGAGCGGGTCTTGGCTGCGGTCGCGGACTACTGCCGGAACGGGCGAATCGCGTTCAAGTTCCGGCGAAGCCTCGGTGCGCTGTTGCTGGCGAACGCCAAGTACGCAAACCGTGGGTCCAGCGGCAAGTTCGTCACGATATATCCGGTGGACGAAGCGCAGCTAGAAGCTGTGCTTACCGAGCTCGGCGAGGCGCTGGACGGTAGCCCTGGTCCGTACGTGCTCAGTGACCTGCGGTGGGGTAAGGGACCGCTGTACGTGCGCTATGGAGGTTTCGCCGAGCGGGTACTGCCTATCGGAGACCGGCTCGTTGGAACTGGCAATTGAGGATCCGCAAGGACGATTGGTGCCCGACCGCAGGACCCCGACATTCCGGTTTCCCGAATGGGTGCGCCTGCCAGTGTTCCTCGAGCCGCATCTGGCAGCGCGGAACAGTGTGAAGGTGGACGGCCTGCCCTACCGGATCGAGCGGGCGCTGCACTTCTCCAACGGGGGCGGCCTTTACGTCGGCCAGCACATTCAGACCGGCGCACAGGTCGTGCTCAAGGAGGGCAGGCCGCACGCTGGCCTGGACGTGGATGGCACGGACGCGGTAGCCAGGTTGCGCCGCGAGCAGGAGATGCTCGAGCGGCTCGACGGGCTGGACGTCGTGCCCAGGGTGCACGGCTCGTTCACTTTCGGAGAGCATTTCTTCCTGGCCCTTGAGTTCGTCGACGGCAGCCCGTTGCGGTCGGCCATTGCCGAGCGGCACCCGCTGGTCAGACTCGACGGCGACGAGCGGGCCATCGCCGAATACACCTTGTGGGTCCTCGACATGCAAGCCAAACTCGAACGCGCGGTCGATTCGCTGCACGAGCGGGGGGTCGTCATTGGGGATCTGCACCCGTTCAATGTCCTGCTGCGGCCAGACGGCCGGGTGGTATTGATCGACTTCGAGATAGCGGCGGCCATCGAGGAAGGACGCAGGCAGACCCTCGCCGCTCCAGGCTTCGTCGCGCCGCGGGACCGTACCGGCTTCGACATCGACCGCTACGCACTGGCCTGCCTGCGCCTGTTCTTCTTCCTCCCGCTGACCACTCTGTTCGCGATCGACCGGGCCAAGGCGGTGGACTTCGCCGCCGTGATCTCCGAGTCGTTCCCGGTTCCGACTGCCTTCCTGAACGAGGCGGTGCAGGTGATCGTTGGTCCGCTGCTGGCCGGGTCGTCTCATCCGCCGGTTCCGTTGGACCCGGAGCGGGACGGCTGGAAACGGATCCGCGCATCGCTGGCCGGGCCATCCTCGCCAGCGCTACCCCGGACCGCGACGACCGGCTCTTTCCCGGCGACATCGAGCAGTTCCAGACCGGCGGGCTCAACATCGCCCACGGCGCCGCCGGGGTGCTCTACGCATTGGACGTGACGGGCGCAGGACGCTACCCGGACCACGAGGAATGGCTGCTGCGTCGGGCTGCCCACCCGGCTTCCGGAACGACCCGGTTGGGCTTCTACGACGGCCTACACGGCGTGGCGTACGTGCTCGACCACCTCGGCCACCGAGCCGAGGCGTTGAAGGTCCTCGACCTCTGCGCTACTGAGCTGGACGGGAAGTGGCACCGGCTAGGTCTGGACCTGCACGGCGGCCTGGCGGGAATCGGTCTCAACCTGGCGCATTTCGCCGCGATCACCAGGGACCCGTCGATGAGCAGCGCGGTGCTCGACGTGGCGCAGGTGATCGCGAATCGGCTGGGGGACCAAGACGCGGTCGGCGAGGTGAGCGGCGGTACCCACCCCTACGCCGGGCTCATGCACGGCTCCACCGGTCCGGCCCTGCTATTCCTGCGCCTATATGAGCAGCTCGACCAGCCGGGCCTGCTCGATCTGGCCCGGACCGCGCTGCGACAAGATCTTCGACGATGCGTCGTCCGCGATGACGGGAGAATGGAGGTCAACGAGGGCTGGCGGACCATGCCCTACCTCGCCGACGGCAGCGTAGGCATCGGGCTCGTACTCGACCAGTACCTCGTCCACCGAAGCGACGACCAGTTCGCCGACGCGGCCGAGCGGATCCGCCGCGCGGCGCGGTCCCCCTTCTACATCGAGCCCGGTCTCTTCCGCGGTCGGGCCGGCATGATCCTGCACCGCAGCCACGGGTGCGCGCCGCGCGATCACACCGTCGCCGATCACATCCGGCGGTTGGCCTGGCACGCCATCGACTACCAGGGCGCCACAGCGTTCCCCGGCGAGGAGCTGCTCCGGCTGTCCATGGACCTGGCCACCGGCACCGCCGGTGTGCTGCTCGCCATCGGTGCTGCCCTGCACCCGGTGCCGGTGCACCTGCCGTTCCTCGCTGCGCCACCGTCGGCCCCGGCCCGAACCGGGTCCGTCACACCCTCTACCTGGCGAAGGAGGTGAATGCACATGACACTGCTCGACCTGCAGGATATGGAGACACCCGAAGCTCCAAACGGGCCGCTCGCCGGCCACCGCTCCGGCAGCGGTTGCGGAAGCGATATCAGCCTGCTGCTGTGCGGCTGAGCAGTACCGGTGATGCCCCGCTCCGGCCACCAGCCGGAGCGGGGTCTTGGCCTGCGCCTGACCGGTTGATCCTACGGACCGTCCAGTGCGGCGGGGGCTGGACCTGCCTGCTGCTGGTCGCCTCGCTCGTCCTCGCCAGCGCAGAGACGGTGTTCCCGGCGGTTCTCGGTCGGACGGTCGACGCCGTGCTCGGTGGTCATGACTCCATGCCGTGGCTGGTCGGCTCCGGGCTGTTGGTCGGGCTGCTCATCGTCAGCGACGCTCTCAATGATCTTGCTAGCGGCACGAGTACTGCGCGAGCGACGGCGTGGCTACGAAGGTCCGTGCTCGACCATGTCCTCGCGCTGGGCCCGCGCTCGGGGCGCCGGTTCGGGGTGGGGGACTTGGCTGCCCGTATGGTAGGCAACGCTGCGGACGCCGGGCGGGTGGGCACCATGCTGGGGTGGGCGGTCACCGCCCTCGTGCCCGCGCTGGGCGGGATCGTCGCCCTCGCGCTCATCGATCCCCGGTTGTGCTTGACGTTCCTCGTCGGCGCCCCGGTGCTGCTGGTCCTGGTACGCAGCAACGTCCGGGACGCCTCTTCGCCGGCACGGTCGAAGAGAACCTGATCTATCTGCGGGACGGTTCGACCCCCGCCGAGATCGACGAGGCGATCGACGCCGTCGGGGCCCGCGAGCTCGTCGAACGCCTCGGCGGGTGCCGCGCAGACCTGGATCCCGCAGCGCTATCCGCGGGTGAGCGGCAGCTCGTTACCCTCGTCCGCGCCTACCTCTCGCCAGCCCGGCTGGTGATTCTGGACGAAGCCACCTGTCACCTGGACCCGGTGGCAGATTCGCAGGTCGAGCGAGCCTTCGCCCAGCGTCCAGGGACACTCGTGGTGGTGGCCCACCGCATCAGCTCGGCGTTGCATGCCAAAAGGATCCTCGTTCTGGACGGCAGCCGGGCATTGCTGGGAACTCACCCGGAGTTGCTGACCTGCTCGGCGCTCTACCGCGACCTGGTGGGGCACTGGCAACCTGCACCCACGACCACCTCCGTCCAGCAGGGCCCGGGTAGCAGCACTTCGTCGCCCGGGTCGGCGAGCGTCGCGAACCCCCTGGACTGGCCAGTTGGAGCGCACTGGCTGTAGTGGCCTACACTCTGGTGCCGGGGTTGCCAGCAGATCTCCCGTGCCCGGTGATGGCCGTGGCCCGGGCTATCAGGGTGGTGCCCGTGGTACGGCGTCTGTACAGACGTCCGGCAAAGGGGTGTAGCTCAACTGGCAGAGCAGCGGTCTCCAAAACCGCAGGTTGCAGGTTCAAGTCCTGTCACCCCTGCGTAGGCCTGAACCCGGCGAAGACTTAACCCGGCGAAGCGGAGGATCACCAGCGTGAGCGACGATCGCGCCCACGAGACAGCGGACCGACTGGAGCAGCCCGAGGCGTCACCCAACGCCCCGGAGCCCGTCGCTGCCGTGCCCCGGGCGCGATCCGCCAGGCGACCCGCTGAGACGCAGGGGTCCGGGATCGCGGGCAAGAACCACCCGACCCGGGCGCGCGGCGCAACCGAGACCAAGGCCGCTGCACCGGCCCGGCTGATCCGGTTCCTCCGCGAGGTCGTCTCCGAGCTCAGCAAGGTCATCTGGCCAAGCCGTCGGGAGCTGGTGATCTACACGGCGGTCGTGCTGGTCTTCGTCAGCTTCATGGTGGCGTTCGTCGCGTTGCTGGACATGGGCTTGGGCAGGGCCGTGCTGTCCGTGTTCGGCTGATGCCGGATACCCGGGCGCCGGTTGACGACCAACACGGCATGACGCACGTAGAGAAAGCGAGACCGACTGTGACTTTCCCAGGAGGGACTTCCACCGGAGGGACTTCCACCGGCGGGACTTCCACAGGAGGGACTTCTACCGAAGAGACTTCCACCGAAGACCGGCAGGAGCTGACGGGGCTGTTCGGCTCCGACGCAACCGACGCCGACCCCTCTGAGGTCGACGCACCGGAGGCCGACGCAGCCGGCGACGATGCACCGGAGACCGAATCACTCGAGGTCGTCGAGTCCGTTGATGAAGGCGATCAGCACCCAGCGGCGCCTGAGGTCGAGTCGCCGGAGGCTGCGGACCCGGTCGACGAGCTCCGGTCCGCGCTGGCCACTGCCCCCGGCGAGTGGTACGTGGTGCACTCCTACGCTGGCTACGAGAACAAGGTGAAGGCGAACCTGGAGACCCGCATCCAGACCCTGGATGTAGAGGATTACATCTTCCAGGTAGAAGTGCCCACCGAAGAGGTCACCGAGATCAAGAACGGCCAGCGCAAGCAGGTGCAGCGCAAGGTGCTGCCCGGCTACATCCTGGTCCGGATGGACCTCAACGACGCCTCATGGAGCGCCGTGCGCAACACGCCGGGGGTCACCGGATTCGTCGGAGCCACCTCGCGGCCTTCCCCGCTGTCCCTGGACGACGTGCTGAAGTTCCTCGCCCCGCGAGTAGCGCAAGCCAAGGTGGCGGTCGGTGCTGGCAAGCATGCGGCGGGCCTCGGCGGCGCCAAGCCCGCGATCGAGGTCGACTTCGAGGTCGGCGAGTCGGTCACCGTCATGGACGGTCCCTTCGCCACGCTGCCGGCGACGATCAATGAGGTCAACGTCGACGCACAGAAGCTCAAGGTGTTGGTGTCGATCTTCGGTCGGGAGACCCCGGTCGAACTATCGTTTAGCCAGGTCTCCAAGATCTGACCGGCACGGCGCCGGTTGGTATGCACCAAGTGCGAGGAAGGAACCATGCCCCCCAAGAAGAAGCGCAAGAGGCTCACGGCGACCGTGAAGCTCGCACTAGAGGCAGGCACCGCGAACCCGGCCTCGGTCGGGCAGGCGCTGGGCCCGCACGGTCTGAACATCATGGAGTTCTGCAAGGCATACAATGCCGCGACGCAGAACAGCCGTGGTGAGGTGGTGCCCGCGGTCATCTCGGTGTTCGAGGACCGCTCGTTCGACTTCGTGCTCAAGACACCGCCTGCCTCGATGCTGCTGCTCAAGGCGGCGGGGGTGGCCAAGGGCTCGGCGGAACCGCACAAGACCAAGGTCGCCAAAGTCGGACGTGACCAGGTTCGGGCCATCGCCGAGCGCAAACTCGAAGACCTCAACGCCAACGACATCGATGCCGCAATCAAGATCATTTCCGGGACTGCTCGCTCGATGGGCATCACCGTAGTCGACTAGGGTGGGCGCTGGTCACACGCTCGCAGCCCTGAAGGCAGGATTGTTTAGTCGTACCCAGTACGCGTGGGAGGGCCAGCGCTGGTCCGTACCACGACTGATCCAGCGAAGAAGGACAGTGATATGAAGCGCAGCAAGGCCTACCTCCAAGCCGCCGAGAAGGTCGACCGCAGCCGGTTCTACAGCCCTCTGGAGGCCGCGGCGCTGGCTAAGGAGACTTCCCCGAGCACGATCGACGCCACCGTTGAGGTGGCCATGCAACTGGGCGTTGACCCTCGCAAGTCTGATCAGATGGTGCGTGGCACGGTCAACCTGCCGCATGGCACCGGCAAGACCGTCCGGGTCATCGTCTTCGCCACGGGAGACCGGGCCGCTGAGGCTGCGGCCGCCGGCGCTGACGTGGTCGGCTCTGACGATCTCATCGAGCGCATCCAAGGCGGTTGGCTGGACTTCGATGCCGCGATCGCGGCGCCGGACCAGATGGCCAAGGTCGGTCGGATCGCCAGGATTCTCGGTCCCCGGGGCCTGATGCCCAACCCCAAGACCGGGACCGTCACTCCCGACGTCGCAAAGGCGATCGTGGACATCAAGGGCGGCAAGATTAACTTCCGCGTGGACAAGCAGGCCAATCTCCACCTGATCATCGGTAAGGTGTCCTTCGACACCGACAAACTGGTGGAGAACTATGCCGCTGCACTGGACGAGGTGCTGCGCGGCAAGCCATCGGCCGCGAAGGGTCGCTACCTGAAGAAGATTAACTTCTCCACAACTATGGGCCCAGGTATCCCCGTCGACCCCAACCGCACCCGCAACCTGCTGACCGACGAGCCCACCCCCTGAACCGTCGCCCCCCTCTTGCGGGTTTTCGTGCAGGTGAGAATCGCCAAATGGGACCTCTTGCAAGTAGGGGCCGGTTTTGGTGTGGAGATGTCGTTGACTTAGAGTGGCACTCAGTTCCACCGTAGACCGCTGGTCTCCGCGCCGTTGGTGCGGACGAAGGTCCCCGTAATTGTGGGCGGCCCGCGCAGGAGGACGTGGTTATGCCGTCACGCTGCGCCATCGAGCGCCGCCTGGCTACGCCCCGCGCCTGCTGCGTCGGGGCGTTCGTCGTTGTCGGGCCCGGGTATAGGCGCCACGCCGTCCGGCTTCGCCCAGCAGTTGATGCACCACACCGATGCCCGCAACCGCCGGCGCAACCGGCAGCCCAATCGAGGAGGCGATCCATGGCTAGACCGGACAAGGTCGACGCCGTTGCCGATATCGCGGACCAATTCCGCAGTTCCACTGCTGCGGTCGTGACCGAGTACCGCGGCCTGTCCGTGACACAACTGACCGACCTGCGTCGCTCCCTCGGTAGCGCGACCACCTACCGGGTCGCGAAGAACACCTTGGTTTCGCGGGCCGCGCGAGATGCTGGTGTGGAGGGTCTGGATGAGCTGTTCACCGGCCCGACCGCGATCGCGTTCGTCCATGGCGAGCCGGTCCTCGCGGCAAAGGCGCTGCGTGATTTCGCCAGAGAGCACAACGCACTGGTGATCAAAGGCGGTTACCTGGACGGCCGTGCGTTGACGGTTGCCGAGGTCGCCCAAATGGCGGACCTGGAGTCTCGCGAGGTGCTGCTGGCCAGGCTGGCCGGCGCGATGAAGGCCAACCTCTCCAAGGCGGCGAGACTGTTCGCGGAGCCGGCCTCCCAGGTTGCCCGGTTGGCGGCGGCCCTGCGTGACAAGCAGCAAGACCAGCAGCCGACCGACGAGCACGTCACGGACTGATCGACCTACAGTGATCGACCCCTATGCACCCATCGACGACGCAAGATGACAGAAGGAGAGACGCCATCATGGCGAAGATGAGCACCGACGAGCTGCTCGATGCATTCAAGGACATGACCCTGCTCGAACTGAGCGATTTCGTGAAGAGGTTCGAGGACACCTTCGATGTCACCGCCGCGGCGCCTGTCGCGATGGCGGCGGGTCCGGCCGGTGGAGCCGCGGAAGCCCCGGTCGTGGAGGAGAAAGACGAGTTCAACGTCGTCCTCGAGGCCATCGGAGAGAAGAAGATCCAGGTCATCAAGGTGGTCCGGGAGGTCGTCTCCGGGCTGGGCCTCAAGGAGGCGAAGGACCTCGTCGAGAGCGCGCCGAAGCCAGTGCTGGAGGGCGTGCCGAAGGACCAGGCCGACGCGGCCAAGGCCAAGCTGGAGGAAGCCGGCGCCAAGGTGAGCCTGACCTGAGAGCTGCCGCAACCGCGTTCAGTGGGCGTAGCGGGGCTATCGGGCCGCGAGGCCCCGCTCAGCCCGCTGAATGCGGAGCGGGTCTCGTGGGGAGGTGTTGGTCTAGCCAGCAGAGCAAGTCGGTGAGGATCTGCTCGCGCTCGGGCTCGTTGAACACTTCGTGGTAGAGGCCTTGGTATCGGCGCAGAGTCTTATCTGGCGACGACACCGTGTCGTGCACCATCGCCGAGCCGGTCAGCGCACAGATCTGGTCGTCGGTGCCGTGCAGCAACAGCAGCGGCATGGTCAGTCGCGGCAGCCGAGCGGGCAGGCCCTCCATCGTCGCCAGAACCTCGGCTCCGGTTCGAGCCTTGATCTTGCCTCGGTAGACCAGTGGATCCTCCCGGTAAGCACGGACCACCTCCGGGTCCCGGCTGATCTTCTGCTCTGCACCGATGGCGGCGACTCCCAGGTTGGGGACCAGCGCCGAGAGCAGTCCGGCAAGCCGTCGCTGCAGCGCCGAGCCGGCCGTGACCTCCACTGCCGGCCCCGACACAACCAGCCCATCGAGCAAGACGCGCGCTTGGGTGGCGCGGGGTTCGGTGACGTGGGGTTCAGTAACATAGTGCAGCGCGATGAGGCCGCCGAGCGAGTGACCGACCATGAAAACCGGCAGACCGGGATGTCGCTGCGCGGTGAACAGCACGAAGGAGCTCAGGTCCTCGATGATCGAAGTCATCCGCTCGATATTGGCTCGTCGCCCGCCGGATCGGCCGTGCCCGCGGTGGTCGGCGGCATAGGCCGCGAAGTTCGCATCGGCCAGCCGGGTGCCCACGTGCGCGTAGCGCGACGAGTGCTCATGGATACCGTGCACGATGATGACGAGCGCTCGGGCCTGGTCCGCGGGAAGCCAGGCTTGCCAGTACGTGAACCGTCCTGGCCCGACGTTCCGGTGTCCCTGCTCATGTCTCGTGCTCCGTTTGGTGCTCACCTGCTACCTCCTCGGCGTAGGTGACCGCGATCCGGTGAACCCCCGAGCCGCCCGCGGTCGCCATCACCCCTACCTCTTTACTCTGGATGACCATGACCAGCATCGCCACCACACGCGCCGCCCTGGGGCGGCCTTTCCCCGGCGGTCCGCTGCGGACCGCGATTCTGGCGGTCGCGGTGGTCGCCGTGGTCGCCTTCGCCGCCACGGGCTGGTTCGCCGTGTCCTGGTACCGGGCCGCGCACGACGGATCTCTGTCGCTGGGCATGGACCGTGATGACGTGTCGCGCGACGCTCAACGGTCCACGCTCACCCTCGACACGCTCGATTATCGGCGGGTGCAGGATGGGCTGACGCTGTGGGAGCAGTCCGCGGCCGGGTCGCTTCTCGCCCAGCTGCACGCCAACCGAGACTCCTACGCCCGCGCGATCACCGACTCGGCAGCGATCACCACCGCACGAGTTCTCGACGCCGCGGTCGCGTCCCTCAACGAGGGCGCCGGCACCGCGCAGGTGTTGGTAGGGGTGGACGTCACCTCGCAAGCCGAACAAGGTGACCCGAGCTGTGTGCACCGGCGCGTCCGCCTCGACATGATTCGTGTGGGTGATGCCTGGAAGGTCGGCACGTTGACGCCGGTCGGCGACGGGTACTCAGAGCCTGGACCATGTCCCCCGGCCACATCCCCGAGGTAGGTCCCTGAAGTAGGCCCCAGAAGTAGGTCCCGAGTCAGGCTCCGGAATAGGGAGAAAGCCCCAAGATGACCATCCCGGCCGCAGTACAACGTGGGTCCACGGAGGAGATGGCGAAGCCGCCGCGACGGGTAACCGCGGTGGCGACGCTGGTGGCGCTGATTGCTGCGGTGGTGATGGCCCTCGGTCTCGCGGCCTGGTTCCGCGGCGAGGCCAACCAACTGGGTGGGTCCGCGGCGGCGAGCAACGAGGCGCTGGTGGATGCCGGCACCACCGCTGCGGTCAGCGGCCAGGTACGCGAAGCGGTGCAACGCGTCTTCTCCTATGACTACGCCCGGTTGGATGACAACGAGCGAGCCGCCTCCAAGGTCATCACCGGCCAGTACGTCCAAAGTTTTCATCAACAGTTCGCTCGGGTGCGCGAGCTGGCGCCACCACAACAGGCCGTGGTGGTGGCGACGGTGCCGGCTCTTGCGGTCAAGGAGCTCGACGGTGACCGGGCCATCGTGGTGGTGTTCCTCGACCAACAAGCCCACCAGGGGGGCCAGGCCAAGCCACTTCTGGCCTCGGGCAGGCTCTCCGTCACGGCGCAGCTGGTGGACGGTAGCTGGAAGATCGCCGACGCGGAGCCGTTCTGAGTTGTCCGGAGGCGTTCCGGGGCGCCGGTCGCAACGGCTCAGATCGGCCGCACCGATCAGCTGAATTGCCGCTGATCGCGCACATCCGACCACTGATCGGACGATGCACTCTTGACGGGGGGCGTCTGGCAGGTCACCCTAGGACCACGCTTGCGCCGTCTCAGTACGGCGCTGGACAGTCGCCGTCCTAGCGGTTAGACTGCTTCTTTGCGCTGCCCTCTCCTCGCTTCCCTGCGCACAGGTTCATTGGGGTGCCCTCGATCAGGGGTTTCCCTGCGTGCAGGGTTCGTCGGGCTGCGCCAATGGTATCAGCCTGAGGTGGCAAACCTGAGGTAACAACCGCAAACGACACTAACAACTACATCAGCTACTGCACCAACACCGCGCCGGGAGTGTGGTCCGAGGAGACCACGAGGTCCTGCGCTCGGCAGCGCTAGTGTTCGGAAGGACGCAATCTTGGCAGTCTCCCGCCCGACCAAGACCTCTGCTGCGAACAACTCGGCATCCCGCCTCCCGGGAGCTCCGGCCCGGCCGTCTTTTGCGAAGATCCGSGAGCCGCTCCAGGTACCCGATCTGCTGGACCTGCAGCTCCAATCCTTCGAGTGGTTGATCGGTGCCGACCAGTGGTACCAGCGCCGCATCGAGGCCGGTGACGAGGCACCCATCGGCGGTCTCGCCGAGGTGCTCGAGGAGATCTCTCCGATCGAGGACTTCTCCGGCTCGATGTCCCTGTCCTTCTCCGACCCTCGCTTCGACGAGGTGAAGGCCTCCGTCGAGGAGTGCCGGGACAAGGACATGACCTACGCCGCACCGCTGTTCGTCACGGCCGAATTCACCAACAACAACACCGGTGAGATCAAGTCACAGACGGTGTTCATGGGTGACTTCCCGATGATGACCAACAAGGGCACTTTCATCATCAACGGGACCGAGCGGGTCGTGGTGTCCCAGCTCGTCCGCTCGCCCGGCGTGTACTTCGATCACGCTGTGGACAAGACCACCGACAAGGACGTTTATAGCGTAAAGATCATCCCGAGCCGTGGTGCCTGGCTGGAGTTCGACGTCGACAAGCGCGACACGGTCGGCGTGCGGATCGACCGCAAGCGTCGCCAGCCGGTGACCGTGCTGCTCAAGGCCCTGGGCTGGACGACAGAGCGGATCGCCGCGCGCTTCGCGCATTCCGAGACGCTGCTCGCCACCCTGGAGAAGGACCACACCGCCGGGCCCGACGAGGCACTGCTGGACATCTACCGCAAGCTGCGTCCGGGTGAGCCGCCCACCAAGGAGAGCGCACAGGCGCTGCTGGAGAACCTCTTCTTCAAGGTCAAGCGGTACGACCTGGCCAAGGTCGGACGCTACAAGGCCAACAAGAAGCTGGGCCTGGCCTTGGCGCACCGCAATGGTGTGCTCAGCGAGGACGACATCGTCACCACCATCGACTACCTCGTCCGGCTGCATGCCGGCGAGACGACGATGCCGGCGGCAAACGGAGCGCCGGGCGACGTGGTGCCGGTGGAGACCGACGATATCGACCACTTCGGCAACCGCCGGCTGCGCACGGTGGGCGAGCTGATTCAGAACCAGATCCGGGTCGGGCTCTCGCGGATGGAGCGGGTCGTTCGGGAGCGAATGACCACTCAAGACGTCGAGGCCATCACGCCGCAGACCCTGATCAATATCCGTCCCGTGGTGGCGGCGATCAAGGAGTTCTTCGGTACCTCTCAGTTGTCGCAGTTCATGGACCAGACCAACCCGCTGGCCGGGTTGACTCACAAGCGGCGGCTGTCCGCGCTGGGTCCCGGTGGCCTTTCTCGGGAGCGGGCCGGCTTCGAGGTCCGCGACGTGCACGCGTCGCACTACGGCCGGATGTGCCCGATCGAGACGCCGGAGGGCCCGAACATCGGGCTGATCGGGTCGTTGTCGTCCTACGCCCGGGTCAATCCGTTCGGTTTCATCGAGACGCCGTATCGCAAGGTCGTCGACGGTCAGGTCACCGAGCAGATCGACTACCTGACCGCCGACGAAGAGGACCGGTACGTCAAGGCGCAGGCCAACGCGGTGCTGGGCGAGGATGGCTACTTCGCTGAGGAGCGCGTGCTGGTCCGACGCAAGGGCGGCGATGTCGACTACATCGATCCGCAGGGCGTGGACTACATGGACGTCTCGCCGCAGCAGATGGTGTCGGTCGCCACCGCGATGATCCCGTTCGTCGAGCATGACGACGCCAACCGTGCCCTCATGGGGGCCAACATGCAGCGTCAGGCAGTGCCGCTGCTGCGCAGCGAGTCTCCGCTGGTCGGAACCGGTATGGAGCTTCGCGCCGCGGTGGACGCCGGCGATGTCGTGGTGGTCGACAAGGCCGGCGTGGTCGAGGAACTGTGCGCCGACTACGTCACCGTCATGGCCGATGACGGCACCCGGCAGACCTACCGGATGCACAAGTTCCACCGGTCCAACCAGGGCACCTGCAACAATCAGCGACCCATCGTGTCCGAGGGTGATCGGGTGGAGGTAGGCCAGGTAATCGCCGACGGGCCGTGCACCGACTCCGGTGAGATGGCTCTGGGCAAGAACCTGCTCGTGGCGATCATGCCGTGGGAGGGGCACAACTACGAAGACGCGATCATCCTGAGCCAGCGTATCGTTCAGGACGACGTGCTCACGTCGATCCACATCGACGAGCATGAGATCGACGCCCGGGACACCAAGCTCGGTGCTGAGGAGATCACCCGGGACATCCCGAACGTCTCCGAAGAAGTACTAGCAGATCTGGACGAAAGAGGCATCATCCGGATCGGTGCCGAGGTGCAGGCCGGGGACATCCTGGTCGGCAAGGTGACGCCCAAGGGCGAGACCGAGTTGACCCCGGAGGAGCGGCTGCTGCGCGCCATCTTCGGGGAGAAGGCTCGCGAGGTCCGCGACACCAGCCTCAAGGTGCCGCACGGCGAGACCGGCAAGGTCATCGGCATTCGGGTGTTCTCCCGTGAGGACGACGACGAGCTGTCGCCCGGCGTCAACGAGTTGGTCCGGGTGTACGTCGCGCAGAAGCGCAAGATCCAGGACGGTGACAAGCTCGCCGGCCGGCACGGCAACAAGGGCGTCATCGGCAAGATCCTTCCAGTGGAGGACATGCCGTTCCTGCCCGATGGCACTCCGGTCGACATTATCCTCAACACCCACGGCGTCCCGCGCCGGATGAACATCGGCCAGATCCTGGAGACGCACCTCGGCTGGATCGCCAAGCGCGGATGGAAGATCGACGGTGAGCCGGAGTGGGCCGCACGGTTGCCCGAGGAGCTGCACCAGGCCGAGCCTGGCACCGTCGTCGCCACTCCGGTGTTCGACGGCGCCAAGGAAGAGGAGATCACCGGTCTGCTCAGCTCCACCCTGCCCAACCGGGACGGCGACCAGATGGTCGGACCGGACGGCAAGGCGCAGCTGTACGACGGTCGCACCGGTGAGCCATACCCCTTCCCGGTCGCGGTCGGCTACATGTACATCATCAAGCTGCTGCACCTGGTCGACGACAAGATCCACGCTCGTTCGACCGGTCCCTACTCGATGATCACGCAGCAGCCGTTGGGCGGAAAGGCGCAGTTCGGTGGTCAGCGTTTCGGCGAAATGGAGTGCTGGGCGATGCAGGCCTACGGGGCCGCGTACACCCTGCAGGAACTGTTGACGATCAAGTCCGACGATGTTCTCGGCCGGGTAAAGGTGTATGAGGCCATCGTCAAGGGCGAGAATATTCCCGAGCCTGGAATTCCCGAGTCGTTCAAGGTGTTGCTCAAAGAGCTGCAGTCATTGTGTCTCAACGTAGAAGTGCTCTCCAGCGACGGCGCAGCGATCGAGATGCGGGACTCCGACGATGAGGACTTGGAGCGGGCCGCCGCCAACCTCGGCATCAACCTGTCTCGCAACGAGTCGCCGTCGGTAGACGACGTCGTGCAGTAACCGGCTCCCAGACCGCGTCCGGCGCGGGGGTGGACCTCCCGCCCACCCTCGCGCCGGACGTACCAGCCATCAGGATTTTCCGGATTTATTTACAACCAGTGTTTTCGACAACACGGGGAGAAGGAACGAGACGTGCTTGACGTCAACTTCTTCGACGAGCTCCGCATCGGCCTTGCGACCGCAGAGGACATTCGTCAGTGGTCCTTCGGTGAGGTCAAGAAGCCGGAGACCATCAACTATCGCACGCTCAAACCGGAGAAGGACGGGCTTTTCTGCGAGAAAATCTTCGGTCCCACCCGGGATTGGGAATGCTACTGCGGCAAGTACAAGCGCGTCCGCTTCAAGGGCATCATCTGCGAGCGCTGCGGCGTTGAGGTAACCCGCGCCAAGGTGCGCCGGGAACGGATGGGCCATATCGAGTTGGCCGCGCCGGTGACGCACATCTGGTACTTCAAGGGCGTCCCGAGCAGGCTGGGCTACTTGCTCGACCTGGCACCCAAGGATCTTGAGAAAATCATCTACTTCGCGGCCTACGCCATCACCGCGGTGAACACCGAGGAGCGGCACAACGATCTCTCCACCTTGGAGAGCGAGATCGGTGTCCAGCGCAAGCGACTTCAGGACCGCCGTGACGCCGATATTGAGGCACGCGCGCAGAAGCTCGAAGCCGACCTCGCGGAGCTGGAAGCCGAAGGCGCCAAGAGCGATGTGCGGCGCAAGGTCAAAGAGGGCGGCGAGCGTGAGATGCGCCAGCTCCGAGACCGGTCCCAGCGCGAGGTCGACCGGCTCGATGAGATCTGGGAGACGTTCACCAAGCTCGACGTCGGCCAGCTCATTATCGATGAGTTGCTCTACCGGGAGCTCTATGACCGCTATGGCGACTACTTCACCGGCGCGATGGGTGCCGAAGCGATCCAGAAACTGATGGAGAACTTCGACATTGACGCTGAATCGGACAACCTGCGCGAGACCATTCGCAGCGGCAAGGGCCAGAAGAAACTACGAGCGCTCAAGCGCCTGAAGGTTGTCGCGGCGTTCCAGATCACCCGCAACAATCCGATGGGTATGGTGCTGGACTGCGTGCCGGTGATCCCGCCGGACCTGCGCCCCATGGTGCAGCTCGACGGTGGCCGATTCGCGACATCTGACCTCAACGATCTCTACCGCCGGGTGATCAACCGGAACAATCGGCTCAAGCGGCTCATCGACCTGGGTGCGCCGGAGATCATCGTCAACAACGAGAAGCGGATGTTGCAGGAGGCTGTTGACGCGCTGTTCGACAACGGTCGCCGTGGCCGTCCGGTGACCGGCCCCGGGAACCGCCCGCTGAAGTCGCTGTCCGACTTGCTCAAGGGCAAGCAGGGCCGGTTCCGGCAGAACCTGCTCGGCAAGCGGGTCGACTACTCCGGCCGCTCGGTCATCGTGGTTGGTCCGCAGCTCAAGCTGCACCAGTGTGGCCTGCCTAAGCAGATGGCGCTGGAGCTGTTCAAGCCGTTCGTGATGAAGCGTCTGGTCGACCTCAACCACGCGCAGAACATCAAGTCGGCCAAGCGGATGGTGGAGCGGCAGCGTTCGCAGGTGTGGGACGTGCTTGAAGAGGTCATCACCGAGCACCCGGTGCTGCTGAACCGGGCGCCTACCCTGCACCGTCTGGGTATCCAGGCGTTCGAGCCTCAACTGGTCGAAGGCAAGGCGATCCAGCTGCATCCACTGGTCTGCGAGGCGTTCAACGCCGACTTCGACGGTGACCAGATGGCGGTGCACCTGCCGCTGTCGGCCGAAGCGCAGGCCGAGGCTCGGGTCCTGATGCTGTCCAGCAACAACATCCTGTCCCCGGCTTCGGGTCGTCCACTGGCCATGCCGCGGCTGGATATGGTTACCGGGCTGTATCACCTCACCAAGCTCCGCGAAGGAGACACCGGCGAGGGCCACTCGTTCTCCTCGCCTGCCGAGGCGTTGATGGCGCTGGATCGCGGCACGATCGCCCTGCAGGCCAAAATCCGAGTCCGGCTGCGCAATGTGGTCCCGCCCGTCGCCGAGCAGGCCCACCTGCGGGAGAGCCAGGGCTGGGAACCGGGAGCGGCATGGATTGCGAACACCACCGTAGGTCGGGTGCTGTTCAACGAGCTATTGCCCGAGGATTACCCGTACATCAACGACATCCTGCCCAAGAAGCGCCAGGCTGCGATCGTCAATGACCTCGCCGAGCGGTACCCGATGGTCGCCGTCGCTCAGACGTTGGACAAGCTCAAGGATGCCGGCTTCCACTGGGCCACCCGCTCCGGAGTGACGCTGTCCAGCTCCGACGTGGTGGTGCCGGCCGAGAAGCAGCAGATCCTCGACCAGTACGAGGCCAAGGCCGACCTGGTGGAGAAGCGTTACCAGCGCGGCGTGCTCTCGCACGATGAGCGCAACGGCGAGCTGGTGAAGATCTGGTCGCAGGCCACCGACGAGGTTGCCAAGGCGATGGAGGCCAACTTCCCGGAGGACAACCCGGTCTTCACGATCGTGTCCTCCGGGGCGGCCGGGAACATGACGCAGGTCCGGTCCCTGGCCGGGATGCGCGGTTTGGTCTCCAACCCCAAGGGCGAGTACATCCCGCGCCCGATCAAGCACAACTTCCGCGAAGGCCTGTCCGTGTTGGAGTACTTCATCGCCACGCACGGCGCCCGCAAGGGACTGGCCGACACCGCACTGCGGACCGCCGACTCCGGGTACCTGACCAGGCGCCTGGTGGATGTCTCGCAGGACGTCATCGTGCGGGAGCACGACTGCGGCACCGAGCGCGGAATCCAGATGCCGGTCACCGAGGTGGGCCCGGATGGTCGGGTGATCCGGCATCGCTATGTGCAGACCAGCGTGTACGCGCGCTGCGCCGCGGAGGACGTGCTGGATGGCTCCGGCTCGATGGTCATGCCTCGCGGGGCGGACTTGGGTGATCCCGCAATCGACACGCTGGTAGCCGCCGGCGTCCGCCGGATCAAGGTGCGCTCGGTGCTGACCTGCGAGTCCGCCAACGGCGTGTGCACGATGTGCTACGGCCGGTCGATGGCCACCGGCAAGCTCGTCGACGTGGGGGAGGCGGTCGGCATCGTGGCCGCCCAGTCCATCGGTGAGCCTGGCACGCAGCTGACGATGCGTACCTTCCACCAGGGTGGGATCGCCGGCGAGGACATCACCACCGGTCTACCCCGGGTACAGGAGTTGTTCGAGGCCCGGGTACCCAAGGGCATGGCCCCGATCGCCGATGCCGACGGCCGGGTCCGCGTCGAGGACGGCGAGAAGTTCTGGAAGATCACCATCATTCCGGACGACGGCAGCGAGGAGATCGTCTACGAGAAGCTGTCCAAGCGGCAGCGGCTTGCGGTGATCACCATCGACGGCACCGAGCGGCCGCTGGCCGACGAGGACCCCGTCACCGTCGGCCAGAAGCTGCTGGAGGGCGTGGTGGACCCGCACGAGGTGCTCCGCGTGATGGGGCCGCGGGAGGTGCAGCTGCACCTGGTCCGCGAGGTCCAGCAGGTGTACCGGTCGCAGGGTGTGGACATCCACGACAAGCACATCGAGGTCATCGTCCGGCAGATGCTGCGCCGGGTGACGATCATCGACTCGGGCGCCACCGAGTTCCTGCCCGGTGGGCTGGCCGAGCGTGGTGAGTTCGAGTCGGAGAACCGCCGGGTGGTCGCCGAGGGCAGCGAGCCCGCCTCCGGCCGTCCGGTCCTGATGGGGATCACCAAGGCATCGCTGGCGACCGAGTCGTGGCTGTCGGCAGCGTCATTCCAGGAGACGACCAAGATCCTCACCGACGCCGCGATCCAGGGCAAGAGCGACAAGCTGCTCGGGCTCAAGGAGAATGTGATCATCGGCAAGCTGATCCCGGCCGGCACCGGGATCAACAGGTACCGCAACATCGAGGTGCAGCCGACCGAGGAGGCCCGGGCCGCGGCTTACGCGATCCCGTCCTACGACGATGGTTACTACTCACCTGATGTGTTCGGTACCGGAACCGGCGCAGCCGTCCCCCTGGACGACTACGATTTCGGTCGCGACTACCGCTGACGCCCAGGTTGGTTGGTGGTCCTTGAAGGGCCACCAACGGCGGGCGCGACGCCCCAATCGGCGAGGACGTCGGCGGTGTCGGTGCCGGGCTTGGGTGGCGGCGTCGGCCGGTCAGGACGGGTCCGCGAGAACCGCGGTGCGGGGGCGGCCTGGGGCACCCCATCGACAGTGATGACGGTGCCGCGAGCCGCGATGTGCGGGTGCGTCGGCACCTCGGCGAACGACAGCACCGGCGTCACGCAGGCGTCGGTTCCTTCGAACACCGCCACCCACTCGTCACGGCAGCGGCTGGCGAACGCGTCGATGAACCGTTGGCGCAACGCCGGCCACCCTGCGGGGTCGAGCTGGCCGGGCAGCTCCTCGCCGGTGAGCCCAAGGCCGTCCAGCAGCGCCGCATAGAACTGCGGTTCCAGCGCCCCGACAGCGACGTAGCGCCCGTCGGCGCAGGCGTAGGTGTCATAGAACGGGGCGCCCGAGTCGAGCAGGTTGCTGCCCTGCTCATCGCTCCACAATCCGCCGGCGCGCAACGACCAGAACATCTGGGCCAGCACGCTGACGCCGTCGACCATGGCGGCGTCAATGACCTGACCGGCACCGGAGCGGTCCCGCTCCCACAGCGCGGCCAACACTCCGAACACCAGGAACATCGAGCCACCGCCGAAATCCCCGACCAGGTTCAGCGGCGGCACCGGCTTGGCCCCCGCGTTGCCGATGGCGTGCAACGCGCCCGTCAGGGCGATGTAGTTGATGTCGTGGCCGGCCCGGTCGGCCAGCGGGCCGGCCTGCCCCCATCCCGTCATCCGGCCGTACACCAGCCGCGGGTTGCGGGCGTGGCAGTCGGCGGGACCGACCCCCAGCCGCTCGGTGACGCCGGGACGCAAGCCCTCGATCAGCACGTCGGCCTGCTCCACCAGCCGCAGCGTGGTTTCCCGTCCGGCCGGGTCCTTCAGATCAAGCATGACTGAGCGTCGGCCGCGGAGCATCTGGTCGTCGGCGAGCGGGGCGAGCTGCAGGCCCTGCTTGCCGTCGGAGGGTCGTTCGATGCGCACCACGTCGGCTCCCAGATCCGCTAGCAGCATTGCGGCATGGGGGCCTGGGCCGAGCCCGGCCAGCTCGATCACTCGCAGCCCGACCAGCGGACCCGGCATGGCTGCCCCCTCATCTTCGCTGGTCATCAACGTATGCCGACGTCGTGGAATGCGTGAACCAGGGTAGGTGTTGACCTTTCGCAGGCAGGTCATGCTTGACCTGAGACGTCGTTCCTGACCCCGTTTTGACCTTCGGTAAGTCGTCCAGGTATCCTTCCTGTCGGTCCCGACTCCGGTCGGGCCGCTCTGTATGCCTGTTGGCGGTGCACCGCTGGTGGTGTGGTCGCAAGACTCCCGCCTGGCGGATCTGGCGCCGGTGCCGCCCAGCTCCCGTCGGGTTTGTACCCGACCGAGCGGCTGGGCGCACAGCGACACGCCCGACCTCGGGATACGGAGTTACCGGCCACGGAGCAAGTCGTGACCGGCCGGTACCGCAGCACCAGATGAGCCAGCAACACAGAAGACGCAGTAACGCAAATGACCCAGAACACAGCACCAACGCAGCACCACATGACAGAGAGCAAGCCGGAAGACGACGAAAGCTGGTCCATGCCTACCATCCAGCAGCTGGTCCGCAAGGGCCGCGAGGACAAGCTCGCGAAGACCAAGACTGCAGCGCTGAAGGGGAGCCCGCAGCGGCGGGGAGTGTGCACCCGGGTTTACACGACGACCCCGAAGAAGCCGAACTCCGCGCTGCGCAAGGTGGCCCGCGTGCGCCTGACCAGCCAGGTCGAGATCACGGCTTACATTCCGGGTGAGGGTCACAATCTCCAGGAGCACTCCATCGTCCTGGTGCGCGGTGGTCGGGTGAAGGACCTCCCCGGTGTCCGCTACAAGATCATCCGTGGCTCGCTGGACACCCAGGGTGTGAAGGGCCGCAAGCAGGCCCGCAGTCGCTACGGCGCGAAGAAGGAGAAGGGCTGATGCCTCGCAAGGGTCCCGCCCCGAAGCGACCACTGCACTCCGACCCCGTCTACGGAGCGCCGATCGTTACTCAGCTCGTCAACAAGGTCCTCGTCCGAGGCAAGCGCTCAGTGGCCGAGAAGATCGTGTACCAAGCGCTGGAGGGCTGCCGCGACAAGACCGGCACCGACCCCGTGGTGACCCTCAAGCGCGCGCTGGACAACGTCAAGCCCGCGATCGAGGTAAAGAGCCGCCGCGTCGGTGGCGCTACCTACCAGGTGCCCATCGAAGTACGTCCGGTGCGCTCCACCACGCTCGCGCTGCGCTGGTTGATCACCTTTTCTCGGCAACGTCGGGAGAAGACCATGGTGGATCGCCTGATGAATGAACTTCTCGATGCCAGCAACGGCCTCGGGGCGAGCGTGAAGCGCCGTGAGGACACCCACAAGATGGCCGAATCGAACAAGGCCTTCGCGCACTACCGCTGGTAACGAACCACGGTTAAGACCGACACAGTCAAGACAAGCTAGGGATGAATTCTCGTGGCACGTGAAGTGCTGACTGACCTCGCCAGGGTCCGCAACATCGGGATCATGGCGCATATCGACGCCGGCAAAACCACCACTACCGAGCGGGTCCTGTTCTACACCGGGATCAACTACAAGATCGGTGAGGTGCACGACGGCGCCGCCACGATGGACTGGATGGAGGAGGAGCAGAAGCGGGGCATCACCATCACCTCCGCCGCGACCACCACCTTCTGGGCCGATCACCAGATCAACATCATCGACACGCCCGGCCACGTCGACTTCACCGTTGAGGTGGAGCGCTCGCTTCGGGTGCTTGATGGCGCGGTCGCGGTCTTCGACGGCAAAGAGGGCGTCGAACCACAGTCCGAGACAGTGTGGCGGCAAGCGGACAAGTACGACGTCCCGCGGATCTGTTTCGTCAACAAGATGGACAAGCTGGGCGCGGACTTCTACTTCACCGTGCGCACCATCCGCGAACGGCTCGGCGCTACTCCGCTGGTCATCCAGCTGCCGATCGGCTCTGAGTCCGACTTCGAGGGTGTCGTCGATCTGGTCGGAATGCGGGCGCTGACCTGGCGTGGCGAGGTTCAGAAGGGCGAGGACTACACCGTCGAGGCGATCCCGGCGAGTCTGCTCGAGACGGCGAAGGAGTACCGGGAGAAGCTGGTCGAGGCCGTCGCCGAGGCCGACGATGAGCTGATGGAGCTCTACCTCGCTGGTCAGGAGATCAGCGCGGCGCAGATCAAGGCGGGTATCCGGAAGCTCACGGTGCACAGCCAGGTCTACCCGGTGCTGTGTGGCTCGGCGTTTAAGAACAAGGGCGTGCAGCCGATGCTGGACGCGGTGATCGACTATCTGCCTTCGCCGCTGGACGTGCCGCCGGTGGTGGGTCTGCTGCCCGACGGCACATCGGCGGTCCGCAAGCCCTCGACCGAGGAACCGTTCTCCGCGCTGGCCTTCAAGATCGCCGCGCACCCGTTCTTCGGGAAGCTGACCTACATCCGGGTCTACTCCGGTCGGATCGCCGCGGGCTCGCAGGTGATCAACTCGACCAAGGAGCGCAAGGAGCGCATCGGCAAGCTTTTCCAGATGCACTCCAACAAGGAGAACCCGGTCGACGACGCCCGCGCCGGTCACATCTACGCGGTGATCGGGCTGAAGGAGACGACCACCGGGGACACCTTGTGCGACCCCCAGGCGCCGATCATCCTGGAGTCGATGACGTTCCCGGAACCGGTCATCCAGGTCGCGATCGAGCCCAAGACCAAGAGCGATCAGGAGAAACTGGGAATCGCCATCCAGAAGCTGGCCGAGGAGGACCCCACCTTCCAGGTCAAGCAGGATGACGAGACCGGCCAGACGATCATCGCCGGGATGGGTGAGCTGCACCTCGAGGTGCTGGTGAACCGGATGCGCAGCGACTACAAGGTCGAAGCGAATATCGGCAAGCCGCAGGTCGCCTACCGGGAGACGATCCGCAAGACGGTGGACAAGCTGGAGTACACCCATCGCAAGCAGACGGGTGGTTCCGGCCAGTTCGCCAGGGTGATCATCAAGCTTGAGCCGCTGCAGAGCACCGATGGCGCGCTCTATGAGTTCGACAACAAGGTCAGTGGCGGGCGCATCCCCCGGGAGTACATCCCGTCGGTGGATGCCGGAGCGCAGGACGCGATGCAGTACGGCGTCCTGGCGGGTTACCCGCTGGTGGGGCTCAAGGTCACCCTGCTCGATGGCGCCTACCACGAAGTGGACTCTTCCGAGATGGCCTTCAAGATTGCCGGATCGATGGCATTCAAGGAGGCGGCGCGCAGGGCCGGCCCGGTGATCCTGGAGCCGATGATGGCGGTCGAGGTGACCACGCCCGACGATTACATGGGTGATGTCATCGGTGATCTCAACTCCCGGCGGGGTCATATCCAGCAGATGGACGAGCGCAGCGGTTCCCGGATCATCAAAGCGTTGGTACCGCTGTCGGAGATGTTCGGATATGTCGGCGACCTGCGGTCGCGGACTCAGGGCCGGGCGAACTACAGCATGCAGTTCGACTCCTATGCGGAGGTCCCGGCCAGCGTGTCCAAGGAGATTATCGCGAAGGCGACGGGCGAATGATGACCTGATTTCTCCGGCTGCGGCCAGCCGCAGCCAGCGGGCACCGGGACCCTCTCGGGAGGTCCGCACGAGACCACCTGACAGCATGCCGCTACATCACCGATCGCCCGTAGTCGAGCGGGTCAAGCTGATCAAGCGGATCCAAGAGAACGAGTCCAGGAGGACGAGACCAGTGGCGAAGGCGAAGTTCCAGCGGACCAAGCCGCACGTCAACATCGGAACCATCGGTCACATCGACCACGGCAAGACCACGCTCACTGCGGCGATCACCAAGGTCTTGCACGACAAGTTCCCGGACGTGAACGAGGCTTCGGCGTTCGACAGCATCGATAAGGCCCCCGAAGAGCGGCAGCGGGGCATTACGATCTCGATCGCGCACGTCGAGTACCAGACCGAAAAGCGGCACTACGCCCATGTTGACTGCCCCGGGCATGCGGACTACATCAAGAACATGATCACCGGTGCGGCCCAGATGGATGGCGCCATCCTGGTGGTGGCCGCAACCGACGGCCCGATGCCGCAAACGCGTGAGCATGTGTTGCTGGCCCGCCAGGTCGGTGTGCCCTACATCGTCGTCGCGCTGAACAAGGCTGACATGGTCGACGACGAGGAGATCATGGAGCTCGTCGAGCTCGAGGTCCGGGAGCTGCTGTCGAGCCAGGAGTATCCCGGCGACGACCTGCCGATCGTCAGGGTGTCGGCGCTCAAGGCGCTCGAAGGTGACGCCGAATGGGGTGCCAAGCTCCTGGAACTCATGGACGCCGTGGATGACAACATCCCGGAGCCGGTGCGCGAGATCGAGAAGCCGTTCCTCATGCCGATCGAGGATGTCTTCACCATCACCGGCCGCGGCACTGTCGTCACCGGCCGGGTGGAGCGCGGGATCTGCAAGGTGAGCGAGGAGGTGGAGATCATCGGCATCAAGGAGAAGTCGCAGAAAACCACCGTCACCGGCGTCGAGATGTTCCGCAAGCTGCTGGACGAGGGCCGGGCCGGCGACAACGTGGGCCTGCTGCTTCGCGGTATCAAGCGCGAGGATGTCGAGCGCGGCCAGGTCGTCATCAAGCCGGGCACCAACACCCCGCACACCCAGTTTGAGGCTCAGGTCTACATCCTGTCCAAGGACGAGGGTGGCCGGCACACGCCGTTCTTCAACAACTACCGGCCGCAGTTCTACTTCCGTACCACCGACGTGACCGGTGTCGTGACGCTGCCTGAAGGCACCGAGATGGTTATGCCGGGCGACAACACCGAGATGGTGGTGCAGCTCATCCAACCGGTCGCGATGGACGAGAATCTGAAGTTCGCGATCCGCGAGGGTGGCCGCACCGTCGGGGCCGGCCGAGTAACCAAGATTCTCACCTGATGAGGCTGAAGMCCCGCCGATGCGCTGTCGGCGGGKCTTCCCCGGATTTGGTCGGCGATCAGCTATCGCCTATCATGAACCGGTTGCTCGGTACGATCGGCCGGCTCAGCGGATCCAGGTTCGCCGCGATGCGCGCACCTTCCGCGGATGGCACGGCTAGCAATCATCAGGCGGCACTGATCTGCGGCATCGATCTGGGCGCCGAGCGCGACACACCCGACCTCGGGGACCGGTGCGGGGTAGGACTGAGATTGGGTTGGAATACCAGTCCAGGCCTGGCCAGTACGACGAGATCCGCGGCACGAGACTGACAGGACGGCAAGCCACCATGGCGGGACAGAAGATCCGCATCCGGCTCAAAGCCTACGACCACGAGGCAATCGACGCTTCCGCGCGCAAGATCGTCGAAACTGTGACGCGCACCGGCGCTCGAGTGGTCGGACCGGTGCCGCTGCCGACCGAGAAGAACGTGTACTGCGTCATCCGCTCCCCGCACAAGTACAAGGATTCGCGGGAGCACTTCGAGATGCGCACGCATAAGCGGTTGATCGACATTCTCGACCCGACGCCCAAGACGGTGGACGCGCTGATGCGCATCGACCTGCCGGCCAGCGTCGACGTCAACATCCAGTAAGGCCGGGCCAATGACAGCGACTGATTCGGAGCATCAGGTCAGTGTGGTCGGAAGGACCATCAAGGGAATCCTGGGCACAAAGCTCGGGATGACTCAGGTCTTCGACGACAACAACAGGATCGTGCCGGTCACCGTGGTGGCGGCTGGACCGTGCGTAGTGATCGGCATCCGTACCCCGGAGAAGGATGGCTATCCCGCGGTGCAGCTGGCCTACGGAGCTATCGATCCCCGCAAGGTCACCAAGCCGGTGGCCGGGCAGTACGCCGCGGCGAGTGTCACACCGCGCCGGCATCTGGTGGAGCTGCGCACCGTCGATGCGGCGGAGTATCAGGTCGGCCAGGAGGTGACCGCCGAGGTGTTCGCCGCCGGGACCGTGGTTGACGTGGTAGGCACCAGCAAGGGCAAGGGCACCGCAGGGGTTATGAAGCGGCACGGGTTCAAAGGTCTCGGAGCCAGCCACGGCACCCAGCGCAAGCACCGTTCGCCGGGTTCGATCGGTGGCTGCGCCACACCGAGTCGGGTGTTCAAGGGAACCCGGATGGCAGGTCGGATGGGCAACGTCCGGGTGACCACCCAGAACCTCACTGTGCACCGAGTCGACGTGGAGTCGGGGCTGCTGCTGATCAAGGGCGCGGTGCCGGGACCCAAGGGCGGTTTGGTGCTGGTCAAGACGGCAGCGAAGGGCGGTGTGCAGCAGTGAGCCCAAAGATGGGCACAGAAGCGAGAACGGTCGATGTCCGAACCCCGGACGGCGCCACCGCGGGCACCGCTGAGCTGCCCGCCGAGATCTTCGATGCGCCGGCGAACATCCCGTTGATGCATCAGGTGGTGGTCGCCCAGCTGGCTGCAGCACGGCAGGGTACGCACAGCACCAAGACCCGAGGCGAGGTCAGCGGTGGTGGTACCAAGCCCTACCGGCAGAAGGGCACCGGACGCGCCCGCCAGGGCTCGATCCGCGCGCCCCAGTTCACCGGTGGCGGCATCGTGCACGGTCCACATCCGCGTGACTACAGCCAGCGGACGCCGAAGAAGATGAAAGCGGCCGCGCTTCGCGGTGCGCTGTCGGACCGGGCCCGCGACGGGCGGGTGCACGTGATCTCCGCCCTCGTCACCGGTAACGCGCCGTCGACTAAGACGGCTCGCACGATCCTCGATGCGCTAGCCGGGCAAAGCACGAAACTGCTGGTGGTAATCACCCGTGCCGACGAGGTGAGCCGCCGCAGCGTGCGTAACCTGCCCTCAGTGCACGTGCTGACCTCCGATCAGCTCAACACCTACGACGTGCTGAGCAACGACGAGGTGGTGTTTACCGTGGACGGTCTGCAGGCATTCCTGGCCGGGCGCAGCGGGCGCACCACGGTTGCCGGCGGCACGGTTGCAGACACCACGGTTGCAGGCGGCGCAGTGCAGGAGGCAGCGCGATGATCCCCGATCCCCGTGATGTGATCCGCAGACCGGTCATCTCGGAGAAGAGCTACGGCCTGCTGGATCAGCATAAGTACACCTTTCTGGTCGCTCCGCACGCCAACAAGACCGAGATCAAGATCGCGGTCGAGAAGGTTTTCGGTGTGCGGGTGCTCAGCGTCAACACCCTCAACCGTCCGGGCAAGCGCAAGCGCACCAAGTTCGGGTACGGCAAGCGCAAGGACACCAAGCGGGCGATCGTGACGCTGTCGCCGGAGAGCAAGCCGATCGAGATCTTCGGCGGGCCGGCCGCGTGAGCGAGGACGGATAGACATGGGCATCCGCAAGTACAAGCCGACGACCGCGGGCCGTCGCGGCTCCAGCGTCGCCGACTTCGCCGAGATCACCCGGGACCACCCGGAGAAGTCTCTGGTCCGTCCGCTGCACAGCAAGGGCGGCCGAAACTCCTACGGCAGGATCACCACCCGGCACCAGGGCGGCGGGCACAAGCGCGCGTACCGCCTGATCGATTTCCGGCGGGCGGACAAGGACGGCGTGCCGGCCAAGGTCGCACACATCGAGTACGACCCGAACCGCACCGCCCGGATCGCCCTGCTGCATTACGCCGACGGCGAGAAGCGCTACATCATCGCGCCGGAGAAACTGCGCCAGGGCGATACGGTAGAGAACGGTCCGAAGGCTGATATCAAGCCCGGCAACAGCCTGCCGCTGCGCAACATCCCGGTCGGCACGGTGGTACACGCGATCGAACTCCGGCCCGGCGGCGGGGCGAAGATCGCCCGCTCGGCCGGCGCGCGAGTCCAGCTGGTGGCCAAGGACGGTCCCTACGGCCAGCTGCGGATGCCCTCAGGGGAGATCCGTAACGTCGACGTTCGGTGCCGCGCCACGGTAGGTGAGGTCGGCAACTCCGAACAGGGCAACATCAACTGGGGCAAGGCCGGCCGGATGCGCTGGAAGGGCAAGCGTCCCACGGTTCGCGGTGTCGTGATGAACCCGGTTGATCACCCGCACGGTGGTGGTGAGGGCAAGACCTCCGGTGGGCGCCACCCGGTGAACCCGGCGGGCAAGCCCGAAGGCCGCACCCGGCGTCACAAGGCTAGCGACACGCTGATCGTCCGCCGCCGCCGTACCGGCAAGAAGCGCTGAGCAGGAGGGGTGCAAGCATGCCACGTAGCCTGAAAAAGGGCCCGTTCATCGACGACCACCTGCTCAAGAAGGTGGACGCGGCTAACGAGGCCGGCAGCAAGCAGGTGATCAGAACCTGGTCGCGCCGCTCCACGATCATTCCCGACATGATCGGCCATACGATCGCCGTACACGACGGGCGCAAACACGTCCCGATCTTCGTCAGCGAGGCGATGGTCGGCCACAAGCTTGGTGAGTTCGCCCCCACCCGCACGTTCCGGGGTCATATCAAAGACGACCGACGGGCGCGGCGGCGCTGAGCCGGTGAGTGGCCCGAAATGCCGATGACCAGCAGCTCGAAGACAAAGAGGTAGCAGCGCATGGACGCCCGTAACCAGGCCGGTGCGACGGCCGCGCAGGAGCCATCCCGCGCGGTTGCGCGGGCTCGGTATGTCCGCGTGACGCCCATGAAGGCGCGCCGGGTGGTCGAGCTCATCCAGGGCCGCAGCGCGCAGGAGGCGCTCGCAGTGCTCGAGTTCGCACCGCAGGCCGCCTCCGAGCTGGTATCGAAAGTGCTCGCCAGCGCGATGGCCAATGCGCAGAACAATCTTCAGCTCGACCCCGACACGCTGGTGGTATACCGGGCGTTCGTCGATGAGGGGCCGACGCTCAAGCGGTTCCGACCCCGTGCGCAGGGTCGGGCCTACCGAATCCGTAAGCGCACCAGCCACATCACGGTGGAGGTCGAGTCCGTGCCCGAGCGTCAGGCAGCGCAGCGCCGTGCCACCAGCCGGTCCCGTGGCGGGCAGGCAGGCACCGGCAAGAAGGCCACCCAGACAAGGAGTGCCCGCTAGTGGGTCAGAAGATCAACCCGCACGGCTTTCGGCTCGGCATCTCGACCGACTGGAAGTCCCGCTGGTACGCGGACAAGCAGTACGCCGAGTACGTCAAAGAGGACGTCGCGATCCGCAGACTGCTGTCCAAGGGCATGGAGCGGGCGGGCATCGCGAAGGTCGAGATCGAGCGCACCCGCGACCGGGTCCGGGTGGACATCCACACCGCTCGCCCGGGCATCGTGATCGGTCGCCGCGGTGCGGAGGCCGACCGGATCCGTGGCGAGCTGGAGAAGCTGTCGGGCAAGCAGGTGCAGCTCAACATCCTCGAGGTCAAGAATCCCGAGGCGGAGGCTCAGCTCGTCGCTCAGGGAGTCGCCGAGCAACTGTCCAACCGGGTCGCGTTCCGCCGTGCGATGCGCAAGGCGATCCAATCGGCGATGCGTTCACCGCAGGTGAAGGGCATCCGGGTGCAGTGTTCCGGCCGATTGGGCGGCGCTGAAATGTCCCGCTCGGAGTTCTACCGCGAGGGCCGCGTCCCGCTGCACACGCTGCGGGCCGACATCGACTACGGGCTGTTCGAGGCGCGCACCACGTTCGGTCGGATCGGCGTGAAGGTCTGGATTTACAAGGGCGACGTGGTCGGTGGGCGACGTGAGCGTGACGTAGAAAGCGCGGCCAGAGCGGCAGACGCCGCAGCCCGCGCGCCGCGGCGGGAACGTCCTGCACGACGTCGTTCCGGAGCTACCGGGACGACCGGTACCTCGACTGAGGCGGGTCGCGCCGCGGCGGCGGAGCTTGCTGGTACGCAATCCACGCAGGCCACTGACCCCCAGAGCCCGTCGAGCGAGCCGATCACGAGCTCAGCGCCGGACCCGATTAGTCCACAACGTCCGGCTGGTACTGACGAGGCGGCCACCGCAGGGCCTGGGGAGGGCTGAGACGTGCTAGTTCCACGCAAGATCAAGCATCGCAAGCAGCACTCACCAGGTCGGTCAGGTATGGCCACCGGCGGTACCCAGGTCACCTTCGGGGACTTCGGTATCCAGGCTCTGGAACCGGCCTATGTGACCAACCGGCAGATCGAGTCCGCCCGTATCGCGATCAACCGGCATATCCGCCGCGGCGGCAAGGTCTGGATCACTATCTTCCCGGACCGACCACTGACCAAGAAACCGGCGGAAACCCGAATGGGATCTGGCAAGGGTTCGCCGGAGTTCTGGGTGGCCAACGTCAAACCAGGTCGGATCATGTTCGAGATGGCCTACCCGAATGAGTCGGTCGCCCGCGAGGCGTTGCGACGCGCGATTCACAAGCTGCCCATGAAGTGCCGGATCGTCACCCGCGAGGGGGTGGACTTCTAATGACCACCACCACCGCCGCGAGCGAGCTGCGCGAGCTCACCGACGACGAACTCGTGCTGCGGCTTCGCGAGTCCAAGGAAGAGCTGTTCAACCTGCGCTTCCAAATGGCCACCGGGCAGATGGACAACAACCGCCGGCTGCGCACGGTCCGGCGTGACATCGCCCGCATTTACACCGTGATGCACGAGCGTGAGCTGGGTCTGTCGGTGTCTCCGGACGCCGTCGCCGGAAGTGAGGGTGCGGCATGAGTGACTCCGAGTACAACAAGATGGCCCAGCCCGAAGGGCGAAATAAGCGAAAGGTCCGGGAGGGTTACGTCGTCTCGGACAAGATGGACAAGACTGTCGTGGTGGCGTTGGAGGATCGCAAGAAACACCCGCTGTACGGCAAGGTGCTTCGATCTACCACCAAGGTGAAGGCGCACGACGCGGCCAATGACGCGGGGGTCGGCGACAGGGTGCTGCTGATGGAGACCCGGCCGCTGTCGGCGACCAAGCGCTGGCGGCTGGTCCAGATCCTCGAGAAGGCCAAGTGATCCACGGCGGCCGCGAGAAGGAGTTGACGTGATCCAGCAGGAGTCGCGACTGCGGGTCGCCGATAACACGGGTGCCAAGGAGATCTTGTGCATTCGGGTGCTCGGCGGTAGCGCGCGCCGCTACGCCGGCATTGGGGACATCATTGTGGCGACCGTGAAGGAAGCCATGCCCGGCGCCAACGTCAAGCGGGGCGATGTGGTCAAGGCGGTCATCGTGCGCACCGTAAAGGAGAAGCGCCGCCCGGACGGTTCCTACATCCGGTTCGATGAGAATGCCGCTGTACTGATCAAGCCCGACGGTGAGCCGCGGGGTACCCGGATCTTCGGTCCAGTCGGTCGGGAGCTCCGGGACAAGCGGTTCATGAAAATCATCTCGCTGGCCCCGGAGGTGCTCTGACCATGAGAATCCGCAAAGGCGACACGGTTGTTGTTATCGCCGGCAAGGACAAGGGCGCCAAAGGCAAGGTGATCCAGGCCTACCCGGATGCGGGACGGGTACTGGTGGAGGGCGTCAACCGGATCAAGAAGCACACGCGGATCAGTCGCACCCAGCGTGGCGCACAAAGCGGCGGGATTGTCACACAGGAGGCCGCCGTCAACGTCTCGAACGTCATGGTCGTCGACTCCAGCGGCAAGCCGGCCAGGGTGGGCTACCGCACTGATGACGAGGGCAAGCGCGTGCGCGTGTCGCGGCGCACCGGCAAGGACATTTGAGATGACTGAGACTTCCACGGTAGAGGGCGAACGTGTTGTGGCGATGCCGAGGCTGAAGGCCCGGTACCGCGAGGAGATCGTCGCCGCGTTGCGGGAACAGTTCAAATACTCCAACGCGATGCAGGTGCCCGGTGTCGTCAAGGTCGTGGTGAATATGGGCGTCGGCGAAGCCGCCCGGGACGCCAAGTTGATGGACGGTGCCGTGCGAGACCTGGCTGCGATCACTGGGCAGAAGCCGCAGGTGAAGCGGGCTCGCACGTCCGTCGCGCAGTTCAAGTTGCGCGAGGGGATGCCGATCGGCGCCAAGGTGACCCTCCGCGGTGTGCGGATGTGGGAGTTCCTGGACCGGCTGTTGTCGATCGCGCTGCCCCGTATCCGGGACTTCCGTGGGCTGTCGCCGGCCCAGTTCGACGGTCACGGTAACTACACCTTCGGGCTCACTGAGCAGTCGATGTTCCGTGAGATCAACCCGGACAACATCGACCGCCCGCGCGGCATGGATATCACTGTGGTCACCTCCGCGACCACCGACGAAGAAGGCCGGGCGCTGCTGCGTCGTCTGGGCTTCCCCTTCAAGGAGAGCTGATGGCGAAGAAGGCGCTGGTCATTAAAGCCGCGCGCAAGCCCAAGTTTGCGGTACGGGGCTACACCCGTTGCCAGCGCTGCGGGCGACCGAAGGCGGTCTACCGAAAGTTCGGGCTATGCCGGATCTGCCTGCGCCAGATGGCCCACCGGGGCGAGCTCCCCGGCGTAAGCAAGTCCTCATGGTAGGGCGCTTGGCGCCCCACCAGGTGAGTGGCCGCCACTCACCGGACGCAGCTAATAGTCGCCGTAGGCCCGGCAGGGAACCACGGCGGGAAGGGATCACGAGTTCGCCATGACGATGACCGACCCGATCGCAGACATGCTGACCCGTCTGCGAAACGCGAACTCGGCCTATCACGACAGGGTCGTGATGCCGCACTCCAAGATCAAGGTGAATATTGCCGAGATCCTCCAACGCGAGGGTTACATCTCGGGCTTTCACGCTGAGGACGCACCCGTAGGAAAGTCCCTGGTGGTAGAACTGAAGTTCGGTCCAAACCGGGAGCGCAGCATTGCCGGCCTGCGCCGGGTATCCAAGCCTGGCCTGCGGGTGTATGCCAAGTCGACCTCGCTGCCAAAGGTGCTCGGCGGCCTCGGTGTGGCGATCATCTCCACGTCGACCGGGCTGCTCACCGACCGGCAGGCCGCCAAGAAGCGGGTGGGCGGGGAAGTCCTCGCCTTCGTCTGGTGAGAGGGGAGTAGCGGAGATGTCGCGCATCGGGAAGCAGCCGATCATCGTGCCGGCCGGCGTCGATGTGGTCATCGACGGGCGTACGGTGACAGTGCAGGGGCCCAAGGGTGCCCTGTCGCACACCGTGCCCGAGCCGATCACTGTCGCGCGCGAGCAGGACGGTACCCTGCTGGTCCAGCGGCCGGATGATGAACGGCGCAGCAAGTCGCTGCACGGGCTGTCTCGGACCCTGGTGAACAACATGGTCCTCGGGGTCAGCCAGGGCTACGAGAAGCGCATGGAGATCCACGGCGTCGGTTACCGCGTGGTAGCCAAGGGCTCGGGTCTGGAGTTCTCGTTGGGCTATAGCCACCCGGTGCCAATCAAGGCGCCCGACGGCATCAGCTTCACGGTAGAGAGCCCGACCCGATTCTCCGTGGCCGGGATTCACAAGCAGGCGGTCGGCGAGATCGCGGCGACCATCCGTAGGTTGCGTCGTCCTGACCCTTACAAGGGCAAAGGCGTTCGCTACGCGGGCGAGAAGATCCGACGCAAGGTCGGAAAGACAGGTAAGTGATCATGGCTGAGGCAGCAACATCCGATTCGCCGCCGGCGGCTGTTTCGACGGCTGAGCCGTCGGTAGCCGGTTCGACGGCTCAGCCGTCGGCGACCGGAGCGACGAAGCGACCGCGAGTCGGCACGGACATCTCGACCCGACGCCGGCTGGCCAGGACGCGGCGGCACTTCCGGCTGCGCAAGAAGGTCAGCGGTTCGCCGGAGCGCCCACGCCTGGTGGTCAACCGCTCGTCTCGACACATCGGCGCGCAACTCGTAGACGACCTGGCCGGGCACACCCTGGCGGCGGCGTCGAGCATCGAGCCGGACGTCCGCGCCATCGACGGGGACAAGAAGGCCAGGGCGGTCAAGGTCGGCGAGCTGATCGCGGCCCGAGCCAAGGCGGTCGGCGTGGACCGGGTGGTCTTCGACCGCGGCGGCTATGACTACCACGGCCGGATCGCGGTGCTGGCCGACGCCGCCCGCAAAGCCGGCCTGGAATTCTGACTGATGTTCGATACCAAACAGCACACGAGACAGCAACAACAGCGGCACGCGAGCAACGGAAGGAACGCCTGATGCCAGGACGCATGCGGCGGGAAGGCGGACCCGGAGGCGAGCGTAGCGATCGTCGAGACCGCCGCGACGGTGGTCGCGGCGGG
>JRHI01000180.1_pt1 | contig 71186 bp, 56 predicted proteins | sample 215371 | NCBI WGS metagenome assembly JRHI01 (sample SAMN02929681, study PRJNA255918) | sediment metagenome | biome: cave system; feature: Ice Cave; material: Sediment; isolation source: sediment from deep within a dark volcanic ice cave with no known source of... ... | reverse complement strand
GAAAACGTGATGCTGACCCTTGTGGAACAGGCTCTAAGCAAACATCTGTATACTTCTCTGCTCTTGCACGCGCGCGACGTCCCGATATACTAACAAATCCACGAGATATGGTGGCAGGGGCGATTTGTAGAATTACCCGGGAGTTCGTCGGGCGCGGACTGAATCACTGGTGTGGAGGGGTCGCATGGTTGAGCCCATGGTGATCGATCTGAAGGCGTTGCTGGTGGAGAAAGAGGACTGCGACGCGGGCACCGTGCAAAAGGTGCGCGAGGCCCTGGCGCAGGGAGGTACCCAGTATCGTTCCTTACGCGACGTGACCGAGGTGCTGCGGAAGAAGGCCGAGGCGGCCACGGGGGCGCCGGGCAAGCGCTGGCAGCTGAAACTGGGTGTCGCCTGCTATTTCCTTGGCCACACCCGCGAGGCCGTGGACCATCTGCGCCAGAGCGAAGGCGCGCTGGCGAACTTCTATCTGGGACGCGCGCTGTCGTCGCTCCAGGAGTTCGACGATTCTCTCAAGGCGTTCGAGCGGTCCGAGAAGTCTGGTTACACCTCCAGCCAGGTGCAATTGCAGAAGGCTGGAGTCTACCGGCAGAAAGGCGACCTCGGCCAGGCCCGCGGCATCCTGAACAAGCTCGAAGAACTGTCGAGCCATAGCGCCGAGTACCATTTCCAACTGGCCAGCTGCTTCCTCGAACAGGGGGAACGGCCGAAGGCAGTACATCACCTGGAAAAGGCCGCCGAGTTCGATCCGGGACACACCGGGGCGCTGTTCCAACTCGGCCACGCCAACGATCTCGCCGGCAATGACGACGAGGCAATCAGCTTCTACGAGCGCTGCCTGAAGTATCCGCCGGTCCATGTCGGCGTCCTGAACAACCTCGGCGTCCTGTACGAGGACAACGAGAAGTACGACAAGGCCGCCGACTGCTATCGCCGGTTGCTCACCTCCAGTCCGACCGACGAGCGGGCGCGTCTGTTCCTGAAGGATGCTCAGGCATCGCAGACGATGTACTACAACCCGGAAGAAGAGCACGCCTTCAGCAAGTTCAGTCAGGTACTCGAGATCCCGGTGACCGATTTCGAGCTGTCGGTGCGCAGCCGGAATTGCCTGAAGAAGATGAACATTCGCACGCTCGGCGACCTCACCCGCGTCACCGAGCAGCAACTTCTCAGCAGCAAGAATTTCGGTGAAACGTCGCTCAACGAAATCAAGGATATGATGACGTCGAAGGGACTGCACCTGGGCCAGTCGCTGGAGGAAGGGGCACAGAACGACGTACGCTTCCGGCCGCAGCATCCGCTCAGCGAGCAGGAGCAGGCCGTGCTCAATCGGCCAGTCAGCGACCTGAACCTGTCGGTGCGCGCGCGCAAGTGCATGAACCGCCTTGGCATCAATACCCTGGGCGAACTGATCCAGCGCACCGCCGACGAGCTGCTTGAGGCGAAGAACTTTGGCATGACCTCACTCAATGAAGTGCGCGAAAAACTGGCGCAGTACGCGCTGACGCTCCGCGGCGACTGAGGAAGCATGACAGGGTGACAAGGTGATCAATCACCCGGTCACCTTGTCACCTTGTCATGGCTATCCGCTTCGACCTTCTGGCCACCCACGGTACCGCCCGTCACGGCCGCCTGTACACACCGCATGGAATCGTCGAGACGCCGGTCTTCATGCCCGTCGGCACGCAGGCTACAGTCAAGGGCCTGACGCCGCAACAGCTTCGCGACACCGGCGTCAGCATGCTTCTTGGCAACACCTACCATCTCGCCCTCCGTCCTGGCGACGCTCTCATCGCGGATCTTGGCGGCCTGCATCGCTTCATGGGCTGGGACGGTCCGATCCTTACCGACAGCGGCGGCTTCCAGATCTACAGCCTCGCTCTCAGCCGGCGCATCGACGACCATGCCGCCGTATTCCGCTCGCACATCGACGGCGCTCTGCTCGAACTGACGCCCGAGCGGAGCATGGCGATCCAGCAGAACCTCGGCTCGGATATCGCCATGTGCCTTGACGAGTGTCCGCCGTGCGGCACGTCGCCGGAATACCTGGCCGTGGCAGTGCGGCGCACTCTCCTTTGGGCCGAGCGCTGCCGGGCCTCGCACACCCGGCCGGACCAGGCTTTGTTCGCCATCGTCCAAGGCGGCACCGACCTGGACCAGCGCGCTGCCTGCGCCCGTGCCCTGGTCGCGCTGGACTTCCCGGGCTATGCCCTCGGCGGATTCTCCGTTGGCGAGACGCCCGCGCAAATGGCCGCGGCGCTGCCGGTGAGCACTGCCCTGCTGCCGGATGCCAGACCGCGCTACCTCATGGGCGTCGGCCGGCCACAGGACATTTTGCAGGGCATCGCCGCGGGTATCGACATGTTCGACTGCGTCTTGCCGACTCGCAACGGTCGCAATGCCTCGGCCTTTACCATGGAGGGGCCGATTCGACTGCGCAACGCCTGTCACAAGCGAGATCCGGCTCCCCTGGAGTCCGGTTGTCCCTGCACGACGTGCCGCCATTTCAGCAGGGCCTACTTGCACCACCTGTTCCTGGCGAAGGAGATGCTTGGCCCTACGCTGCTATCGTTGCACAATGTGGCGTTCTACTGCCGGCTCCTGGCCGAGGCGCGTCAAGCCATCCGCGACCGGCGCTATGGTAAGTTCTACACGGCTCGCCTTGCCCGCTGGGAGGCCCAGGCTTAAGATGATCTCTTTCCAACCCAGGACTGGCTCCTGGCATTGAGCGAAAGGCCTGACTCGCATGTTCTGGCAACTTCTGCTGTTGGCCCAAGCTACCGCGCCCCAGGCGCCCGGCGGTGGTGGCACGCCCCCGGGCGGCGGCGGCGACATGATGACCATGATGGTCATGATGCTGCCCATCCTGGTCCTCGGTTACTGGTTGCTCGTCCGGCCGATGCGCAAGCAGGAACAGGAGCGCAAGACATTGCTCTCCACCGTGAAGAAGAATGACAAGGTGCTGACCACGGCAGGCATTTACGGCACCGTGGTGTCGGTATCCGAGACAGAGGACGAAGTGGTCGTGCGGGTGGACGACAACACGCGGCTGCGCATGCTCAAAAGCACGATCGCGCGAAACCTCAGTGCGGAAGAGGCGGCCAAGGCCGCCAAGGAAGCACCGAAGGACCAGAAGGAACCTGCCAAATGACATGGAGTAGTGGAGCCCAGTCCGGCAGGGTTGCCGGCGGCCCGGTCTTTTCGGGCGCTCCCGAGTTCTCTGAAAGGCGTCCATTCCAACCATGAGACCATTTGCTTGGAAAATCGCGCTGTGCCTGGGCCTGGTGGTGGGGGCAGGCATTATCACCGGACTGGCTTTTTACCAGTACCAGACCGGCGCCGGCGGCTTCAAGCTCGGTGTCGATCTCGTCGGCGGCACAATCCTGGTCTACGAAGTGGACAAGGACAAGTTCGCCGACGCCCGCGCCCAGCAACTCTTCGAGCAGGAAAGCGGTAAACTCGCCTCCTCGCTCAAGAAGCGCATTGACCCTGCCGACCTCTACAACATCACCGTGCGCCAGGTCGGCACCTATCGCGTTGAGATCATCCTACCGACCGGCGGCCAGCACCAGGCCGAGGTGGAACAGCATGCGTGGAACAAGCTCCTCGACGAACTACGGCAGAACTACAAACTCGAGGAGTCAGCCGCGTTGGATGAGGTGCCGCAGGGTCAAGTGAAACAGCTCACGGCCCGCGTTGAGGATACGCTCAAGCAACAGGACAATCCCGTCTCCGCCACGGAGATAAGCAAGTTCATCGATGCACATTATCAGGAAAAGCGCCTGACTAGCGAAGAGGTGCAGCGCGTCAAGGAAAAGATCGCCCAGGTTGGCAGCCTGGAATTCCGCATCCTGGCCAATAACCACGACGATGTTCAGGCGATCCAGCTGGCCCGCGCCTACTTCGAAAAAGCCGACAAGGATCGCAACAGCCGAGAGCGCCGCGTCCTGACCGACGCTGCCATCACCGGCAAGGCGCCGCCGGGGCCGCGCGACGATAACGCCAACCCCTTCCTGCCGACCAGCACCGGCCTGGGAGATTTCAGCTATAGCTGGGTCGAGATCGGCCGGCTGGAACGGCACTCCCTCGGCCTGGACAACGCCGCCGAGGGACGCATCATGCGCCCCGACAACAATTGGGTGCCGATCAGCGAGTTCCTGCAAGGCGAGCAGCTGACCCCGGACGAGCAGGAACAGCGTGAGCGCAATCTGCGCTGGCACCAGGTCGCCGTGGACCGGGGCGAGGAGAAGAAGGAAGACGTGGTGCGCGAAGGGCGGCCCGTCGGCGTGCGTTTTGTCAAGACCGCGGACGAGACCTGGAAGAAGCTTATCGCCGAGGTCCGCGAGAACTACAAGTTGCCGGCCAACACCGATTTCAAGGTGCCGACCGGCCAGGTGGACCAACTCGCCAAGCGCACGCATGAGCTGCTCGCCGGCCAGAAGCGCGAGGAACCGGTTATCGCCATCGAAAAGTTCATCAAGGAGCATTACCAGGTCGAGACGTTCAAAACGGTGGACATGCCCCAGCTGGGTGGGTGTCTCCTTTACAGCCGGGTTGTTCCCAACCCCAGCCGGCTGTCCAAGGACGACCAGGACAAGCGCGTCGAATACTTCCTGCTGAGCCGCGACCCGGCCAAGGGCAAACAGGTAACGGGCGAGTATCTGCAAAGCGCCTTCCGCACCCAGGACAGGAACATGCAGCCGGCGATCGGTTTCCGCTTCAATCAGGCGGGCGGCGATCGCTTCTACGACTTGACCAGCCAGAACGCCCCGACCAAGGACGGCTTCCATCGGTTCCTGGCGATTGCCCTCGACGGTCAGATCGTGTCGGCGCCGTCGCTGAACGCGAAGATCAGTACCGAGGGTATCATCGAAGGGGGAAAGAAGGGCTTCAGCGCCGAGGAAGTGGATCGCTACGTCGGCATCCTCAACTCAGGCGCCCTACCGGCCAGTCTGAAGCAGGTGCCGGTGAGCGAGAACACCATCGGCGCGACACTTGGCCAAGACACGATCTACTGGGGCACGGTTTCCGTGTTGCTCGCCTTCGGCGCCGTGCTCCTCTTCATGGTGGTCTATTACCGTTTCGCAGGCCTGGTGGCCTGCGTCGCCCTGCTGCTCAACTTGCTGCTGACGTTGGCCTTCATGGTGCTCGTCAGCGCTACGTTTACACTGCCCGGCCTGGCGGGCCTGGTGTTGATGCTCGGCATGGCGGTCGATGCCAACGTGCTCATCTACGAGCGTCTGCGCGAGGAACGGGAACGGGGCGCGACCCTGGCCCTGGCAATCCGCAACGGCTACGACCGGGCCTTCCCCACGATCATCGACACCCACATGAGCAGTATCTTCACCGCCATCGTCCTGTACGCGGTGGGCAACGATCAGCTCAAGGGTTTCGGCATCAGCCTCACGGTCGGCCTCATCATCAGCCTGTTTACCTCGCTGTTCGTGACGCGGCTACTCTTTGACGTCTGGCAGGTGAAGGGCTGGCTACACAAGTTGAGCATGCTGAAGTTCCTGTCGCGGCCCAACATCGACTTCATGGCGGTCCGCCACATCTTTTTCACGCTAACGATCGTCACATCGGTGCTTGGTGTGGCGCTGTTTTCTTATCGCCTCAACAAGGGCGAACTGAACATCGACTTCGTCGGCGGCACGGCGTATACCGGCCAGCTGACGCATCCTATGAGCATCGAGGAACTGCGGCTCGCCCTGGGGGAGAAGGCGCAGGAAGAGAAGCTGCAGGTGACAAAGGTCGAACAGGCCGTCGATTCGGACCTGTCCTACAAGGTTTGGTACGCGGGCAGCGATGAGCCGCGCCGCATCGAATTCCCGAACCAGACCAACCAGCAGGAAGTGCGGAAGCGCGCCCAACAGCTGCCCGACCTCGCGGTGGAGCAGATCTTCGTCGCCTCCTCCGACCCTAAGGTCCGCGACCCCAAAGATTCTCGGAAAACCGCGTTCTTCACGGTGCGAACCACGGAAAAGGCCGCCGACCTTGTCCAGGCATCGATCACCCGACTCCTCGGCGAGGATTTGAAGAAGGTCGGCCTGAAGCCGGGCCCCGACCCGAAGAACCCGTTCCAGATCAACGCCACGAATACCGAGGCATCGCTGGATTTCATGGACCTGAAGTCGGGCAACCCGACCCCCGCATCGCCGGCACAAGTGCGCGCTCTGCTCGACCGTGAGCTGAAGATCCGCAATCTGAGCGCTGTATCCCAGCAGTTCCTGCTGGAAGGTGTCGGCAAGCAAGAGAACGGCCGGTTCGAGGCGATGCGGCTTAGCCTGACGGAACCACTTGAACGCGACCAGCTGGAAGGCGTATTGAAGGACGTGCAGCGCGAGTTCCAGGAGCGCCCGCAGCCCGAACGACTTGAAAACTTCGACAGCCAGCTTGCGACTGAGACGCAGACTCGTGCCCTCTATGCCATTCTGGCGAGTTGGGGAGCCATTTTGCTCTACCTGTGGTTCCGTTTCGGAAACTGGACGTTTGGTGCGGCCGCAGTGCTCTGCCTGGTTCACGACCTCTTCTTCACGCTCGGTGCGATCGCGGTGTGCCATTACATTCACGTGTACACCCCCTGGCTCGGCCGGTTGTTGTTGATCGAGGACTTCAAGATCGGTTTACCAACAGTCGCTGCGCTGCTGACATTGGTTGGGTACTCCGTCAACGACACGATCGTGGTCTTCGACCGCATCCGGGAGGTGCGTGGCAAGAATCCCGACTTGACGCCCAAAATGATCAACGACAGCGTCAACCAGACCCTGAGCCGGACGTTGTTGACGTCGTTAGTGACCTGGCTCGTGGTGATCGTGCTGTACATCTTTGGCGGCGAGGGCGTTCACCTGTTCGCCTTCGTTATGGTAGTCGGCGTGATTGTCGGCACCTACAGCTCGATCTACATTGCCAGTCCGCTGCTGCTGATCTTCGGTGAGGGCAGCAGGGGTGGACAGCTCCGCGAACGGGCTCCGCAACAGCCTGTCGGGGCTGTGTGACCCGTAAGTCCCCGTAGAGCCGCGACGTGCAGCGGAGCGTGACGTGCGTTCCGCTGGGCGTCGCGGCTACACCGGGGTTTTGCTTCTTATCCCTCCACCATGCGCGTCCCCTCCCTTCCAACACGTAGGCGGAACAACTCCATTACCCGTAGCGTCATCGGGCCCACCGCTCCGGCACCGATAGTCCGTCCGTCCACTTTCACCACCGGCGCCAGTTCGCCCATCGTCCCGGTGCAAAACATTTCGTCCGCCCGATACACCTCGGTCAGCGACAGATCCTTCTCCCGATGGGCAATGCGATGCGCCTGGCAAATCTCCAGCACGGTCGCCCGGGTGATGCCCTCCGGGCAGGCGACCTCCCGGGTCGTCAGCACCGTTTCACCGCACACCAGGAAGACGTGCGTCGCGTTCGTCTCCGCCACGAAGCCGTGCATGTCGAGCATGAGCGCATCGTCGGCCCCCGCAGCGTTGGCCTGAATCTTGGCGAGGATCGACTGGAGCAGATTGCAGTGATGGATCTTCGGATCGAGGCAGTCCGGGGGAAAACGGCGGATGGCACTGGTGATGAGTACGACGCCGGTCTTGCTGTAAACCGGCTCCTTGAACTCCGCAAGGACGATGAGCGTCGGTCCCGCCTGGTTCAACCGCGGGTCCATTCCCGACGTGTACTTGACACCGCGCGTCAGCGTCAGGCGGATGTGGACACCGTCGCGCATGCCATTGGCCGCGAGCGTCCGCACGATCTCGCCGACGATCGTCTCGTGGGGCGGAATACTCTCAAAGGCAAGGGCGAGGGCCGAGCTGCGCAAGCGGTCGAGATGTTCGCTCAGCTTGAAGATGCGTCCGTCGTAGAGCCGCAGTCCCTCCCAAACCGCGTCTCCGCCCTGCACCGCCGAATCGAACGGGCTGACAGCGGCCTCGTCTCGATGGATAAGCTTGCCGTTGACGTTGACAATGAGGTTGTCGTTTTTTGCATTGCGCTTCTGGAGCATGACGATCTATTGTCCCAGGCAGTGTTCGTACAGTTGGCGGTAGATGGCTTCCGCGTCCGCGAGCAGACCGGCCAGTTCCGCCGGCACGGGTAGGTCCTTCGGTCGAGACGGCTGAAATGACGTCGTTTTCACAACGGCGTCGTACCAGTATTTCGCCCAGACGCCATCGGTATCGCGCGGCCCTGGCGGCCAGGAGAGCATTGTCTCGGTAAACTCCACGTCGAGCGCCGCGCAAAGCTGACGCAACAACCGTGCGGGGTCTTCCAGCACGTCGCGCGCATCGACGACCGGGGGAGCACGACCAGTACGCTGGCGAACTATGTTGAAGATTTCCAGCTGCTGCGGATAGCCAGTGTCCTCCAAACGCAGCGTGCCGGCAATGCGAACGAAAGACGCCACGACCGCGCGCGGTTCCCGGATGAGGAAAGCGTTGCTAACCCGATCGAGCCAGCCGCGGTCGATCCCCGGCAACAGGTGATGCGTCATGTGCTTCTGGTAGAAAATAACTTTGCCACCAGGCACGGGGCCGGTTAACCAATCGACTACCTTGCGCCAGTCGATTTCGTGTGCGCGAATGACCTCGGCGGCACCGGGATGCGGCGTGCCAGTCTTCAGAAGATAGTGCGCGTACAGCGGCTCATCGCAGACGAAGGTATCGGAACGGTTACCCCAGGAGCGCATCATCGCCGTCGAGATGTTGCGCGGTCCCGACCACATGGCGATACGACAAACGGCGGTCATGAATGGTTCCTCGGCCGCCAAGTGGTTCGTTTCATGAATGACTGCACTTCCTGCAACTTTCTTAATTTGGAGTTAAGAGATCGTTGTCTCCCATGAGTCTCTGCCGGCGAGGACTGCGGTTGGTCAAGTTGGACAAGGGCCGACCCTTTTCGCACGACAATCGTAGTCACACCGTAGCGCCACGGAGAGGGACCGGCCATGCCATTATCGCACCTGCCCGCCCGCCTGTCACGCTGGTTCGCCGACCTCGCCCACTGGCTCGACCGACGCACCGGCGCACGACTGTCCCCGCTCATGGCCGGCATCCTCGTGGCCACTGGCCTCCGCACCGCTACCGCCTGGTTCCGCGCCGCAGCCATCACCACCGACTTCCGCCATGCCTTAAAAGGCTTGCAAGTGGCGCGCTGCTGAGGACAATAAGGTGAATCGTGTGGATTGAAAAAGCAAGCCAACTTCTGCCCATCCGGCCAGGACCGGATTCAGCCCGCGCATCGTGGTGCGGGTTCGGGCCCAAAAACCAACTTCCGCTGGAAAGCCAACCCATGCTCGAAATCCTGCTCGTCATCGGCCTCTCCAAGAGGATTGCCGCGATCGCCAAGGAGAAAGGGCGCGGCGCCACAGGCTGGGTCCTCCTCTTCATCCTCCTCTGGGTGGGAGGCGAGGTGCTCGGCGGGTTCGTTGGGGGGGATCTCCTCGCTGATCGTCAACAACGGGGCGGACGAAATGAACCTGCTCGTCGTGTACGGCTGCGCCATCGCCGGCGCCGCCATCGGAGCATTCAGTGCCTTCGCGATCGTCAAGAGCCTGTCATCCCTCAAGGAAGACGAGGAGTATGGGGGGTGGCCGGATTCCGACGCCTACCGCGAAAAGTTCGACGTCCGTAAGGCCCGGGAGAAATGGGATACGGACGCTTACCGGGCCAAGGACAAGGCGCAGGGGCAGCCAGCCGACGATGAGGCCTACCGCCGCAAGTCCGACGAGGCGTGACTTGCCGGCCAAGCGGAGTAAAGGGACCTGGTTAGATTTCATGGACAAGTCGCTGGGGCTATGTGACTCTCGGGAGATGGCGCGACGGACGCAATGCTTGGATGCGGGGTAGGTCTACCACGTCCTGAACCGGGCGGTCGGTCGGGATCCTTTCGGTGATCTTGGGTGTTTCGCCCATGGGGGCAGCGCGGCCCGGGTTACTCCGGCAGTGCGGATGCTTGGCGAAGAAGTGCTTCCAGTTCCTCCAGGGGGCAGGGCTTGACCAGGTGGGCGTCGAAACCTACCTGCTGGCTACGGCGCCGGTCTTCCGCACTGGCGTAACCGGAGAGAGCGGCCAACACCAATCCCTTGAGGTCGGGGTCGTCTCGGAGGCGGCGGGCTACCTCCAGGCCGCCGAGGTTGGGCAGGCCAATGTCCAGGAGGACGACGTGTGGCCGGAACTCGCGCGCCGCCGTGAGAGCCTGCGGGCCGTCATACACCGTCCGCACGACATGGCCCTGCATGCCCAGGAGCAACCCGAGGCTGTCGGCAGAGTCCTTGTTGTCGTCCACAACCAGCACCCGTCTGGACGGCGTGGCCGTGGAAGGTACGCATGCGTCGCCTACCAGCCCCGGGTGGGGGTTTGCCTGCCGACCCCGTGAGACCGGTAGGCGGACGACGAACTCGCAGCCGCGACCGGGGCCATCGCTGAGCGCCTCCACCGTCCCGCCGTGCAGCTCTACCAGGGACTTCACCAACGCCAGGCCAATGCCCAACCCGCCTCGTTCGCCCTCCGTCCCCCTGCCCTGGGCAAACAGGTCGAAGACGCGGCCCAGCATGTCGGACGGGATGCCGACGCCATCGTCTCGCACGCCGCACGACGACGTGGCCCTGCTCGAGCCCGCCGGTGCAGTGGATGTGCCCCCCGGCCGGGGTGAATTTTGCCGCGTTGGTGAGCAGATTGACGAACACCTGGGCGAGGCGCGTCACGTCCCCTTCCACGGGCAGCGGCTCGGCCGGCAGCAAGACGGACAGTTCGTGACCACGGGCGTCGATGCGGGGGCGGGCGGCCTCCGCGGCCCCGGTGAAGACCTCGGACAAATCCACGGTCTTTCTCTGCAAAGAGAGCTTCCCCTGCTTGACCCGGGCCATGTCGAGCAGATCGTCCACCAAGCGGGTCATCTGCTGGGCCTGCCGCCCGATAGTCTCCCGCGCCTGCCGGCCCGCAGGGCTTTCACCGCCCTCCAGCGACAGGAGGCCGGCGGCGGTGACGACCGGCGCGAGGTGGTTGCGCAGCTCGTGTGAGAGGACGGCCAGGAACTCGTCCTGCCGCCGTTCCGCTGCCTTGAGCGCCTCCGCCTCCTGCCGGTGCCTTAGCTCTTCCGCCTTCTTCTCACCGTCGGCCCGCTCGCGCTCGGCCTGGCGGGCCGCCCCTTTCTGGTGCAGCCCGTACCGGGTGACGCTCGCCGCGATGGCTTCATCCAGAACGAGACCGATGGCCATCACCTCGCGTCCGCGGAGGGGTCGGTCCAGGGTCTCTTCGAGGTAGTCCACGATGACAAGGCGGAGGATCTGGTAGTCGCGGACGACCTCGGCCAGCGACCAGCCGCTCTCCCAGCGCTGCTCCCCGTGCTGGCGGGCCGGCGGGCAGTGCCAGCCGTTGTTGTCCGCGTCCGAGTCGGCGAGGCTCCGCCCCAGCTGCGAGAGGAGGGAGGGGAGGTGATCGAGCAGGACGTCATGGTGAACGCGCTGGGCGTTCGGTTGCTCTTCGACGGCCCGTTGAGTCCAGCGCTCGATGAGCACGGCGGCATCGCGCTGGATAAGAGAGCCGATTTCGACGTGTGCTTCCGTCCGGAGCTGCTGCGGCTTGATGTCCATGCGGTATGCCTGCCCCAAGGGAGAAGCGGTGCTTCGTTGCACGAGCGACGTCAGACCCGCGCCAATTGTACCAGTATGGCTGAAGTTGTACAGTACCGCGGTGGTGGCTACTGTTGTTTGTGGCTGGGGCGGCAACACTATTGAATTCGTACGGATCGAGTGCGAGAATTGTCGTGGCTGCGCCGCGCCGTCTGGTCAAAAAGGACCGAATAACTCGCTTGGATTGGTATACCGCGACGGCCTCGGCCAGATCGCTTGCATGGTTTCTTAGACAGGCTCCTGGTGCTGTGGTCCGCTCAGAACCCGGAGCGTTAGCGACGAGAACAACGATTTGGGCGCTGCCGCTTCCGGCTCCGTTGTCAGAGCCCGGAGCATTAGCGACGGGTACAACCAACCGGGCGCTGACGCTTCCGGCTCTGATAGGTATCACAGCGGCGCGGCTACGAAACAACGCCGGGTGAAACGCACGGTCGGCGCGGCGCGCTTGTCAGCGCGGACTGCACCGGCCGGCGGCCGACGGAGGGCCGTATGCTCGACCTGTTCCCCTTCAGGACCGAGTCGCTCCTCGTCATCGCGTCGTGGGGCGCGCAGGGGTTCGTGTTGTTCGTGGCGGCCACCTTCGTCTTCGATGTGATCCACGCACTGCTGCATCGCTTCGCCAAATCGCGTTTCCGGCCTCTGCGCTGGCTCGGCAGGTTGCACCAGGCGCACCACGACTTCTTCGACGCCGGGCTCCGGTTTTCGGACGACTTGATCTCGGCCAACCTCCTCAAGCACGCCGTGCCCGAATACCTGACACAGATGTCCGTTTGCGCCATGGGACTCGTCGTCTTTGGCGCCGTCCCCGTGGCGCTAACGATGGCATGGCTGACGGTGGTGTTCGCCTGCGTTGTCCGGCTGCGCGGCAAGGACGGCCACCACGTCGCTTATCAGAAACTGCCGGCGCCGCGCGGCGGCTTCCTGGTAGACAATGCGTACCACGCCCTGCACCACGTCTACCCGCCGTCGTACATCAGTTCCTACGTGCGATTATTCGATCTGATGTTCGGGACGGGCTGCTGCATCCGCGGGCGTCGGGTCGCGCTGACCGGCGCCTCTGGGGCGCTTGGCGCCCCGCTCAAGCGGTTGCTCGAGGCCGAGGGGGCGGCGTGCGTCGTCCCCCTCGCCTTCGGGCGCGATTACAGCTACGACGACTACGGGCGCCTCGACGAGGTGTTGCGGGAGACCGACATTCTGGTCCTGTGCCACGGCTCGAAGAAGGATCAGGCCATGCGAGCCAACTGCGAGTCCTTCGTGGGGATCATCGAACGCTTCCGCGCCTTGACGCGCGACCGGCGTTTCCCCGTGGAAGTGTGGGCCGTCGGGTCGGAGATCGAGTTCCACCCGGCGTTCGGCAACCCTGATCTGCGGGTGTATCTGGAGTCGAAGCGAGCCTTCGCCCGCCATGCCCGTTCCTATTACGGCGACCGGAGCTTCATCTACCGCCACATCGTGCCGGCGGCATTCCGCTCGCGCATGGGGTCGGGGCTGATGTCTGGGGAGACGGCGGCGTGGATGACGCTGTTCTTGATCCGGCGCGGCCTGCGTTATGTGCCCGTGACGTATACGGGGATCGCGTTGTTGAATTACTTCAAGTTCTTGCTCCTCCGCGACCTCTTCACGCCAGGATGCCCTGTACGAGCCGGGCTGGGTCCACACCGGTCAGTTTCTCCTTGAGACCGTTCTGGTCGGAGAAGAGTTGATCGTGGCGGAGCCCGAGCAGGTGCAGGATCGTCGCGTGCCAATCGGGTACGCTCACGCGATCCTCAACGGCTGCCAGGCCAAGCTCGTCGGTGGCTCCGTAAGTGGTTCCACCCTTGATTCCGGCACCGGCCATCCAGGTGCAAAAGGCGTTCTTGTTGTGGTCGCGCCCTGCCTTGTGCTCGTCCTTGTCCGCGGGCAGCTGGGCGATGGGAAGCCGGCCGAATTCTCCACCCCACACCACCAGCGTGCTGTCGAGAAGACCGCGCAGTTTAAGATCCCGCAGGAGTGCAGCGATGGGCTGGTCCGTGCGATCGCATGCAGCTTTGAGGTCCGTGGCGAGCGCGGTGTGGTTGTCCCAGATCTGGCCGTTGATGTAAAGTTGCACGAAACGGACGCCGCGTTCCACCAGCCGTCGAGCGATGAGACAGCGCCGCGCGTAGGAATCGGTCGGTGCGCGGCCCACGCCGTACGATTCGAGAATTGCCGGACTCTCCCGGGAAATGTCCAGGGCATCCGTCGCCGCCAGTTGCATCCGCGCTGCCAGTTCGTAACTGGCGATGCGCGCATCGAGGTTCGATTGGCAGGGGTGCTGCTGCTTGTGGAGTTGATCGAGGTGGGCGAGCAATTCTCGCTCCGTCCGCATCACGTCCGCCGGCCGATCCACTTCGGCGCGCAAGTTGAGGACAGGGGAGCCGGTGGACCGGAAGCGCGTCCCCTGGAACATCGGCGGCAGAAAGCCCGCCTGCCAGTTCTCCACACCGTTGACCGGCAGCCCGAGCGGGTCATCGAGCACGACATAGGCGGGCAGGTTCTGGTTCTCGCTGCCGAGGCCGTAGACTACCCATGCGCCCAGCGTCGGCCTGCCCGGACCCATCTTGCCCGTCTGGATCAGGTAGACTGCCGGCTCGTGGGTCAGGTTCGTCGTGTACATCGACCGGAGCAGGGCGATGTCATCGACCTGCCGGGCCAGGTGTGGCAACGCCTCGGAAACCCACATCCCGCACTGGCCGTGCCGCCGGAATTGGAAGGGGCTCCGCATCAGCGCGCCGGCGCTCTGCGGGTTCTCCACCTCGCCCGCAATCTTGTCGAAGTATCGGCGACCGTGGTTCCTGTCCAGCGCCGGTTTTGGATCGAACAAGTCCATCTGGCTGGGGCCGCCATTCATGAACAGATGGATGACCGACCGAGCCTTCGGCGCGACATGAGGCGTGCGCGGCCTGAGGTCGGGCAGGCGCTTCCCCGGCCCTTCCGCTGCCCAGATTTCTGAGCCACCCTGGTGGTCCCGGCCGAGCAAATAGGTCAGGGCCGCGCCCTGGATGCCGCCGGCCACACGCTGGAAAAAGCCCCGGCGAGTCAGGAACGCCGCCCTGGTGAAATCTTGCACCGACATCGCCTCACCTCTCAATCCACGTAGATGAAGCCAGCCGAGTTCACGATGGCGTGACAGAAGGTCGTTAGCGCCCTCAACCCCGCCGCATCGTTGTCCGGCTGTCCGGAAACGGCCAGGTGGCTGGTCCACTGCCTGGTTAGTTTGTCCAGGCTGTCCAGCGCGACGCGCTTTTCCTCCTTGCTCGGCAAGCGGCTCAAGGCGATCAGATAAACCCGTTCGATTTGCCTTGCCGGGTCGGTCCCGGTCTCGCGCCTGACCCGCTGGGCGAACTGCTCGGCGAGGCGGTGGACCATGCCGTTGTTCATCAGGTGGAGGGCCTGCGGGGCGACTGTGGACTCCCGTCGCTCGCTGCAGTTGGGGTTCATCTGCGGGTAATCGAAGTTCTCCAGGTGCGTGGGGAGACGCTTCCGCGACTGCTGCACGTAAATGATCCGGCGCCAACCTCGATCGGTCCCAACGGGCGTCACGAGCCCATCGGGGCGAGCCTGAACGGCGTCCGCCGGGCCGAATCGGGTTTCATCCAGGCGACCGGCGACCAGGAGGAGGGTGTCGTACAGCGCCTCGGCGTCCAGGCGGACGAGGGGCATACGGGAACACAAAGCATTTTCCGGGTCGAGCTTCTCCAGATCAGGTGTGACGGCCGAACTTTGTCGGTACGTGGAACTGGTCATCATCAGCCGGTGCAGCGTCTTGGTGCTCCACCCTTGCCGCACGAACTCCCGGGCCAACCAGTCGAGCAATTCGGGATGAGTGGGAGGCGTGCCGGTCTTACCAAAGTTTCCCAGTGTCTTGACGATCCCAGTGCCAAAGTGGTGTTTCCAAAGCCGGTTCACGGCCACCCTCCCCGTCAACGGCTGCTCCGGCCGCGTCAGCCAGCGCGCAAATGCCAGCCGCCGACCCGTTTTTTTCGCGCCCGGCCAGGGAGGCTTTACCTCGAATGGCATCTTGCCATCCGTAAGCACGGAGGGCACTCCAGGTCCGACCAGCCGGCCGGGACTCAGGGAATCGCCACGGCGGTAGATGTAGGTAGACGACGGTTCTCCACGGTCCCATAGGGCCTGGATTCGTGGTTCAGGCAGCTTGTCGCTGTCGCGCTTCGCTTTCGCATTGTGCGCCTCCCAGGCTCGCTTTTCCGCCGTTGTGACGTAGGGCAGGAGCCTGCCGCCTAGCACGTCCTGGCTAACGGGACCAATCCCCGGCCGGATGTCGGGCTTGAGCCAGTCGTACTCGTCATAGGCCCCTTTCAAGACGTCCACCAACCGGTAATAGTCTCGCTGGGGCAATGGGTCGAACTTGTGGCTGTGGCAGCGCGCGCATTTCAGGGTCAGGCCCATGACTGCCGACCCGAGTATGTCGATTTCGTCGGCAACCACCTCGATGCGGTCCGGGGCATAGCCGGTGATATTTGCCCAGGTTGCATCCGGGGCCATGCGGAGGAAGCCGGTTGCCACCAGGTTGTTGTAGATCTCCGTCGTGATTTCCGGGGCATTCTCGTAATCGACCAGCTCGTCGCCGGCGAGTTGCTCCAGCAGGAAACGGTCGTACGGCTTGTCGGTGTTGAAGGCCTGGATGACGTAATCGCGGTAGCGCCAGGCGTGAGGCCGGGGCAGGTCCTGCTCGCGTTTCCCTTCCGAATCCGCGTAGCCTGCCAGGTCGAGCCAGTAGCGGCCCCAGCGCTCGCCGTACCGGGGCGAGGCGAGCAGGCGGTCGATCATCTTCTCGTAGGCGTCCGCGGCGCGGTCGGTGAGGAAGGCTTGGATTTCAGCGGGTTCGGGGGGCAGTCCAGTCAGGTCCAGGTAGGCTCGTCGCATCAAGGTGGGCCGGCCCGCCTCCGGGGACAGGGAGAGCCCCTTTTGCTCCAGCTTCCTCAGGATGAACGCGTCGATGGGATTGCGTACCAGCTCGGCGTGGCGCACGGTGGGAACCATAACGGATTGTGGCGGCCGGAAGGCCCAGAAGTCTCGATCTTTCTCGCTCACCAGGGGATCGGGTGTCGTGCTGGCGACGTCCGGCGAGAGGGCAACCTCCGGGGCTCCCAACAGGATCCATCGGCCGAGGGCGCCCGTCTCGTCCTGCTCAATCGGTTTGACGCTCACTTCCACGAGCCGCTCGCGCGGCGGCATCTGGCCCGAGCGGATCTTTCTGATGACCTGACTTTCCTCGGGCTTGCCCGGAACGATCGCGGGGCCCGACTTGCCTCCGCGGAGCATGGCTGCCTTGGTGCGCAGGTCCAGGCCCCCCTCCTGCCGGTGTAATCCGTGGCAGACCGTGCAACGGCGGAGCATGATGGGAATGACGTCGTGCTGGGTCACCGCCGCCCCAGACGCCGATTCCCGCTGTGCGCTCCCACCCGAATTGAAACGGGCTCCCTCCGCAATCCAGCGCCGGACGATTTCCACTTCGCCTTTGCCGAGGCGGTCTTTCTTACCGGGCGGCATGGTCCCGCCGTGGACCTTCTCGTACAGCGTGCTCTTGTCCGGCAGGGTGGGAACGATGACCGGACCCGTCTCGCCACCTTTCAGGACGCCGGCGGGTGTGCTCAAATCCAGGCCCGCTTTGGGAGCCTTCGTGCCGTGACAGCGCACACATTTCGCCTGAAACAGAGGGCGAATATCATCTTCAAAAGAGGGCACCTGCGCTGGCGGCTTGTCTTTCACCGCCCTGGGGTCGGCACCAGGAAGGGCATTTCGTCCTGCCCAGGCCATCGTCAGGGCCAAGGAGAAAAACAGCATCGAGAGATGCCTGCACAGCATGTCCACCTCATCCGACACATTCGGCAGCCAGCCGTCCTTGGGTGGTCCATGGCGCACTCCCGGACAGCATGCTATATGTCCTACCATATGCGCCCGGTCGACGCCATGGTTGCGATCGTACCTGCGAACTCGCCGGCTTGAGGATGCCGACAGGTCTATAGAAGAATGAAAACGGTGAAGCTGGCAGCTACCCTCAAGCCACAGAAAAGAAAGGGGATTCTCATGGTTGACTCCTTTCCCTTTAGAACTCCTCGCGATCTCGGCAATGTCTCGGATCGTTCCTCGGAATAAATCGACCATTGCCGCCGTCCCAACATGGTCGGCAGCACTTGTTCTGTCAGTACCGGCCATTTTACCGCGCCGCCCAGGCCGGGCAACGCAACTGCGACCCTCCTGGGGCCGGCCCTGTCACTATCCCTGCGATCAAGCGAACTTCAGATGAGCAACAATAACGACAAGCGCATCGACGCCTCCCAGAAGCGTTGCGCGCGTCGGTCATATTGACCGAAGTCTTCAAACTTATTCACTACAGCAAACCGGTTCGAGTGAAACCCAGGCTGATTCGAGCCTCGAACCACGCATAACACCGTGTGAGGTAGGCGACTTACTCGAGGCAACCACGAAACGAAAAACCCTCGGCAGCAAAACGACTTGCGGCCGAGGGTTCGTGGTTCGAGTTGTGCCCAGACCTGGTCAAACTCCCCGAGTAGGATTCGAACCTACAACAAACCGGTTACGTCTACCCCCGCGTTTCCACGGGGAACGGACTATCTCATCACCCTTCCTGAGCAAGCACTGCCAGGCGCGGGTGCGGGGCGCTCGAGGGTGGCTTATCGGTAAGGGCTCCTCACCACCTGAGTCTCTGCACCTTCTCGACTACTTTTAGGCCCTTCGTCGAGCTTGGCTCAGGGTTGCCGCCACCCGAAGTGCTGCGGGTTCCCTGAATTCACCCCGTTTTTCCGCCGGCCATTTCGGGCCGGGGCTGCAACTGTTTACAGCCGGTTGCTCTACCGTTGAGCTATCGGGGAATCGTCACGGTCCCTCCGAAAAGGGTGTGCCGACGGTAGCTTTACCATAGACGATGGACCCGGTCCTGGCAAGAGGGTTCGCGGCAATACTCGACCCCGCACTCGGGCCCGCCAGCCGTACCGTTGCTGCGATCCTCCGCGCCCGCGCTTGCTCCAGGCTTTGCCCGGATGATCGTTGATCCTGCCCCCGCCATGTGGTATCACCGTGGCAGCTGCCAGCGGTGCTCACCCCAACCAGTGGACCCCACACCATGAAGAAAAGCATCATGCGCGCGACGCTGCCGCACCCCGGGCAGCAGCCTTTGCTCCAGATCCTCGACACCATCAAGCAGGCCGGCTTTGATGGCATTCAGCTCGGCTTTATCGAACCGGTGGGCGAACTCTCCTTGCGCAGTACCGATGCCGACGTGATCCGCCTGCGCACCGCCGTCAAGAATGCGGGCCTGGAACCACACTCGCTCGTCTTCGCCACGCGCCTCATCAATGCGGACCCGGAGCAGCGCCGCAAGGCCCTCGACGACGGCAAGCGAGCCCAGGAAATCGCTGCCGGCCTCGGCGCCAAGACCGTTCTCATTCATCCCGGCTTCGTCTCCGCCGAGGTGCCCTACGACGACGCCTGGAAGTATACACTCGACAGCCTAAACGCACTCAAGACGCAGGCCGAGGCAACGCACCTCCGGCTCGGGCTCGAAAACGTCTGGAACAAATTCCTCATGAGTCCGCTCGAGTTCGTCCACCTCCTGAACGCGGTCGCCAGTCCACAGGTCGGCATCTGGTTCGACATCGGCAACGTCGTCGCCTTCGGCTTCCCCGAACAATGGCTGCGCATCCTCGCCGGCAAACGCCTGGTCGGCATTCACATCAAGGATTTCCGCCGTGGTCCCAGTGACCATTTCGGCACCTACGACGGCTTTGTGCCGCTTTTCCATGGCAGTGTCAACTGGCCAAAGGTTATGCAGCAACTTGCCGCCGGTGGCTTTGACGACTACCTGATTACCGAGGTGGCACTGGGACGCCAACCGCTTCTTGAGGCGCTGAAGGAGATCTCACGCCAACTGGACGTACTGCTCGCCCTGACCACAGAGAAACCGTAAACAGGGGTAATCATGCGACTTGCCACAATCCAGGGCACCAACGGCCCGCGCCTCGCCGTGGTACAAGGCGAACATTGCGTCGATGTTCAGGCCACCGAATCGTCCCTGCCCGGTAGCGTTCGCCAACTGCTGGCGGAGGGCCCGGCAGCGCTCAAGGCCGTCGCTGAGGCAGTTCGCCGGCCGAACGCGGTACGGCTCGCTGCCGTCACTGTCAAGCTGCTGCCGCCGGTTCCGAATCCGCAAAAGATCGTCTGCCTCGGCCTCAATTACCGCGATCACGCCGCGGAAAGTGGCGCGCCCATCCCCAAAGAGCCCGTCCTGTTCAGCAAGTATCCTACCGCGCTGATCGGCCAGGGCGATGCAATCGTCCTCCCCGCGGTCAGCCAGGAGGTCGACTACGAGGCCGAACTGGTTATCGTGGTCGGCAAGCGCGGCCGGCACATCCGCGAACAGGACGCGCTGGACCACGTCGCCGGCTACACGATCGGTCACGACGTGTCCGCGCGGGACTGGCAGCTCAAAAAGGACCAGAAGCAGTGGATGGTCGGCAAGACCTTCGACACCTTCGCGCCAACCGGCCCGTACCTGGTGACGGCGGACGAGGTACCCGATCCGCACAAGCTAGGCATTCGTCTAAGAGTGAACGGCAAGACAATGCAGGACAGCAACACCAATCAGATGATCTTCAGCGTCGGCCATGTCCTGGCTTACCTGTCGCAGGTCTTCACGCTGGAGCCAGGGGACCTGATCTTTACCGGCACGCCGCCGGGAGTCGGCTTCGCCCGCAAGCCGCCCGTGTTTCTGAAACCAGGGGACGTTGCAGAGGTGGAAATCGAGGGCCTGGGTATCCTGAAAAATCCGGTTGTGCAGGGGTGAGACGACTGATTCTTTCTCGAATCGGCGGAAAAAAACCGACAGGCCGTTTGCTCCGTTCGGAGAACATAATCTTTGGATAGCATCGGTTGACGCATGGAACGGGCCGGACTGGATGTGCGGCCCGTTGCATGCTTTCTCCTCAACCTTCCGTCTCGACCTCCGCCGCCGAGATTTGCTTCGCCGGCGGTCGCAGCTCTTCGCCGCCCGGCAGGTCGCGTAGAGTCTTCAAACCGAACACCTGCAAGAACTTCTTCGTCGTGCCATACAACACCGGCCGGCCCAGCGAATCGTCGCGCCCGGCGATGCGGACCAACCCTCTCTCCATCAGCAACCGCAGTATCTCGCTGCACTGCACGCCCCGGATGGCCTCGACGTCGGCGCGCGCAATCGGCTGACGATAGGCGACGATCGCCAGCGTCTCCCGCGCCGCCGGTGTGATGCGCAGATCGTTACCGGAGCGGCGCAGGCGGGTCAACCACGGGTGGAATTCCTGGCGCGTCAGCAGCTGGAAGCCACCTGCCAACTCCTCGACCTGAAACGCACTGCCATCCTGGTCGTACAGCGCCTGCAAGCGTCGCACGAGACGGCGAGCCTCCGCGACGTCGGCCAACCCGGCGGCGCCCGCCAGGCGACGCAGTGTCAGCGGTTCGTCGGTCGCCAGGAGCGCCGCCTCCACGGCGGCCAGGCGGCGATCGCGACCCTGTTCCCCCTGGCAGTTCGCCTCCGGTTCCGCCGCGCCGAGCAGCCGGTACAGCGCTGGCAACCCCCGATTCTGCGGCAGTCGATCGCGCCCCGGCCAGGCCGTCGCGCCTCGTGTCCCCCCGCCACGCATCGACGTCTCCTTTCGCGTTGCCCGCGCGCCCGCTTGCCTTTACTTTCATCGGCCTATACAGTAACGCCCGTCGTCGTTTCTGCACAGAGCGATCACCCTCCAGGCAAGGGATACCGGGCCGTGTCCTTGTTGCAATCCTTGACCGAGTTGTTGACTCAGCAGTTGGGGCTGGCACCGCAGACAGCGGCGCTGCTCGCCGCCATCGTCATGGCCCTGGTCTCGGCCAACCTGCTAATCGCTTTCGTCGCCGGCTCCGCGGTGTTCTTCATCTGGCTGGAGCGCAAGGTCGCCGGCCGCATGCAGGACCGGCTTGGACCCACCCGTGTCGGCGGCAAGTTCGGCTGGCTCCAGACCATCGCCGACGGTGTCAAGCTCCTCGTCAAGGAGGACGTCATCCCGGCGGCCGCCGATCAAATGCTCTTCCGCCTCGGGCCGTACATCGCTTTCTGCGGCTCCTTCGCGGCCTTCATCGCCTTGCCCTTCGCCAACGGCTGGGTCGGCCTCGACATGAGGATTTCGGTCTTCTTCATGTTGGCGATCATGTCCACCGAGGTGTTCGGCATCATCCTGGCGGGCTACGGTTCGGGGAGCAAGTGGTCGTTGTTTGGTGGCATGCGTGAGGCCGCCCAGATGGTCAGCTACGAAGTGCCGATGGCGATCTGCGTCCTCGTCCCCGTCATTGTGCTCGGAACGATGAATCTGACTGCTGCCGGCCAGCAGCAGGCCGGTTTCATCTGGAACTGGAATGTGTTCCACGATCCCTTCACCTTCCTCGCTTTCTGGACGTACTTCACCTGCGCGACGGCCAGCTGCAAGCGTGCCCCGTTCGATCTGGCGGAGGCCGAGAGCGAGTTGGTGGCCGGCTTCCATACCGAGTACAGCGGCCTTCGCTGGTCGTTCTTCTTCATGGCGGAGTACGGCAGCATGTTCGCTGTCAGCGGCATCGCCACGCTGCTCTTCCTGGGTGGCTGGCACAGTGGCTTGCTGCCCTACGACCCGACTGAATTCCTCGGCTGGGTGGCCGGCAACGTCCTCAACGTGTTCGTCTTCATCCTCAAGGGTTGGGTACTGGTTTTCGTCATGATGTGGATGCGCTGGACGCTGCCGCGCCTGCGCATCGACCAGGTGATGATGACCTGCCTCAAATACCTGCTGCCGATCAGCTGTGTCCTCTTGATCGGCGTGGCGTTCTGGCAGGTCGCGGTTCCGCCCGTGGTGTCCACCTACTTGCGGCTTGCGGGCGCCCTGACCAGCGTGGGACTGATCGTATGGATGCTCGTGCGGTCGATCTCGACGCCGCACACACTCCCCTTCAGCGGCGTATCGCCAGATTGGTGGACGACGAGCCAAGGAGTCAGAGGCCAGGGCTCAGGGGTCAGTAAGCCGTGACCTGACTCCTGACGTTGGATACCTGAATCCTTGTTGTCTGACCCCTGACACCTGACCCCTGACCTCTGCTTATGGACCTGCAACCCTGGCTCTTCTGGATCGTCGCCATCTTGACTGGCATCTCGGCGATCGCCGTCGTGGTGACACAAAACATTGTGCGGGCGGCCGCCTGGCTGCTGTTTGCCCTCGGCGGCACGGCGGGCATCTTCTTCCTGCTCGGCGCCGACTTCGTCGGCGCGACCCAGCTGCTTGTCTACGTCGGCGGCACCCTCGTGCTCGTGGTGTTCGGCGTCATGCTGACCGCGCAAGGGCCATTCATCTCCATGAAGACCGGCGCCGTCGACTGGGGCGTGTCCGCCGTGGTAGGCCTGCTGCTCTACAGCGTCATCGCGTTTAGCGTTATCCGCTCCGGCGTGTCGAACGATCTGAAACACGAGCACGGCCAGGCGACGGCCGAGCAGGTCGATCCCGCCAAATCCCGTGGCAGCGAGATGATCGGCCTGTCGTTGCTCAATGTCACCGAGGCAACGCCGTCGCACTTGCTGACCGGCACGCCGGGTTCAAACGTGCCGCAGCGCAAGCCGATGGGTTATCTGCTTCCCTTTGAAATCGTTTCCGTGCATCTGCTGGTAGTGCTCATCGGAGCCGCCTACCTGGCCCGTGCCAAGCGCCGCCGAGGAGTTGCGCCATGACCGATATCGGACTCGACCATTACCTGCTGCTCGGCGCTCTCCTTTTCCTGTGCGGCATCCTCTGCATGGCGACTAAGCGCAACGCCATTGGTGTGCTCATGGGTGTCGAGTTGGTGCTCAATGGCGCCAGCATCAACTTCGTGGCCTTCGCGCATTTCAACCCCGCCTTTGTGCTCGAGGGGCAAATCTTTGCCCTGTTCGTGATCGTGATGGCGGCGGCTGAAGCGGCGGTGGCGCTGGCCATCGTGCTCAACTTCTACAACAACCACATGACTGTGGACGTCGATACGGCCGAGGAACTGAAAGGATAGCCATGCACCTGGAACATCCCGGGTTGCTCTACGTCGCGGCCACGCTCTTACCCCTGGCATCGTTCGTGTTCCTCCTGCTGCTCGGCGGAGTGCGGCAAACGTTGCGCGCGCGGCGCGAGGTGTCGCCGGCCGCTGAGTCGTGCTATCGCCTACTCGGCGGCGATGTGCCGGGCAAAGGCGCGGCCTACGTCGCCACGGGCGCCATCGCCGGCGCCTTCGTTCTCAGTGCCATTGGCTTCGCAATGTACGTAAGCGAACACGCCGGCCATGAGGCACACGCCGCGGAAGAACAGCATGCCGAGGCGGAGAGCCACGATCGTTGGGCCGACCGGATGAACTGGGCCCACGTCGGCCTGGAACCGGACGACAAGTATCTGCCCGCCGCCGGCTCGACGCTCCAACTCGGCTACCGCATCGACAGTCTGGCCGCGGTCATGTTCGTGATGGTGACGTTTATCGCCACGCTCATCCATGTGTTCTCGATCGGTTACATGGGCGACGAGCTAGCCGAGACGGTGGAGGACCACCAGGTCCACACGGAGGAAGGCCACCTGAAGCGCCGCGGCCGCTTTGGCCGGTTCTTCCTCTATCTGTCGCTGTTCTGCTTCTCGATGCTCAACCTCGTACTCGCCGACAACCTTTTCCAGGTGTTCCTGAGCTGGGAGCTGGTCGGCGTCTGTTCCTACCTCCTCGTCGGCTACTACTTCGAGCGCCAAAGCGCCTCGAACGCGGCGAACAAAGCATTCATTGTCAATCGCGTCGGCGACGCGGGTTTCATTATCGGCCTCCTCATTCTCTGGACCTACGTAGGGTCCTTCAATTTCGAGGACGTGTTCAAACAGGTGCGCGGCCCGGCTGCCTATCTCCAAACGGCGGAGAGGGAGCGAGCGAACCAACTCGTCCGTGCCGATCCAATCCCCGAATCGCCCGGTAAGCTGCTCGTGACTCCGATGGGAACGGGTAGCGAGGTTGTGCTCTTTCCGCTGGAAACGGGCAAGGAACACCAGTTGCCTATGACCGCGCAGGAGATCGAGGTCGAGGCGGGCACGCAGGGTCACCGGACCATGCCTTACTGGCTCCTCGTCCTGGCGGGACTGGGCATCTTCCTCGGCTGCGTCGGCAAGTCGGCACAGTTCCCGCTGCACGTCTGGCTGCCGGACGCAATGGAAGGTCCGACGCCGGTCAGCGCCCTCATCCACGCCGCCACGATGGTTGCCGCCGGTGTCTACCTCGTGGGCCGTGTCTACCCGCTCTTCACCGTCGAATCCCGTCTGGTCATCGCCTACACAGGTGCCATCACGCTGTTCGTGGCCGCCACGGTCGCGATGGTGATGACCGACATCAAGAAAGTGCTTGCCTACTCGACCGTCAGCCAACTCGGCTACATGATGCTGGCGCTCGGCATTGGTGGCTGGGCAGCGGGCCTGTTCCACCTGGTGACGCACGCCTTCTTCAAGGCCCTGCTCTTCCTCGGCTCCGGCAGCGTCATCTACGGTTGCCACCACGAGCAGGACATGCGGAAGATGGGCGGGCTCTACCCAAAGATGACGATCACCGCACTGACGATGCTGGCAGGCGTCCTGGCCATCGCCGGTACGCCTCTCTTCAGCGGCTGGTACAGCAAGGACGCCATCATGGGAGAGGCGCTGACGTTCGTCATGCAAGCAGGGCACCGCAAGCATGGCCTGCTCTTCGCCCTGCCCTTGCTGACTGCCGGTCTGACGACGTTCTACATGTACCGCATGTGGTTCATGACCTTCGCAGGCGAGCCGCGCGATGAGCACGTCCACGAACATGCCCACGAAGCACCGGCTCTGATGACCATTCCGCTCCTGCTGCTCGCCACCTTCACCATCTGCGTCGGCTGGGGATCGCCGCCGTGGGACCCCGAGGCGAGCTACCTGGAGGGCCTGATCCACCATGCCCAGCCCGCGTCGGTCTCCGCGGAGTTTGGCCGTACAAACGACTTCGCGCACCTGATGGGCGGGCTGCTGGCGCTGGGTTTGATGGTCCTGGGTTTCGTGTTCGCCTGGGTCCTCTACAAGTCGCGCCGGCTCGACCCGGCCGACGCCAAGGCGCAGTTCGCCGGCGTCCACCGCTTCCTGGAGCACAAGTGGTATTTTGACGAGTTCTATCGTGCGCTGGTGGTCCAACCGGCGCTGGTGGTCGGTGGTTGGTGCAGGGCCTTTGATACCCACGTAATCGACGGCGTCGTCAATTCCATGGGTTGGCTGGCCGTGTTCATCTCCCGCTGGGACGGCCTTTTCGATGCCCGCATCGTCGATGGGCTGGTGAACCTGACCGGGCGCGTTGTGTACGCTGTCGGCAACCGGCTGCGGACGGTGCAGACTGGGTACATCCGCAGCTATGTCCTCTTCCTGGCACTGGCCGCCGTGGCGATCTTTCTGGTGCTTTCGTACGTGTTCGTAACAATGGCCGCACCGGGTTGAGGCATCCTACCGGCCGCGTAAGAGATCATTATCCTGGCTTGCTGAGTGCGATACCATGCCTGAGACCGACTGCATCTGGATGTCACTGGTCATCTTCATCCCCAGCATCTTCGCCCTGGGCTTGCTGTTCTTTCCGAAGAGCGCCGTCGAGGGGATGCGCTGGTGGTCCCTGTTCGGCACGGCGCTGACGCTGGGCGCGAGCCTGTACGTGTTTATCATGTACGACAAGCAGGTCGTCGATGCCAACCTCAGCGCGCCGGCCAAGACGACGCTCAGTGCGCGGGTCGAACTGATGGAAGCGGCGGGCCCAGGCAAGGGGCGCGTCAGCGACGACTGGATCGCGAAGTACGACTGGATTCGCAACTTCAATATCCATTATTACCTCGGCGCCGACGGCATCAGCATGGCGCTCGTGCTGCTGACGACGGTCCTCTCGTTCCTGTCCATGATCGCCAGCTGGAAGATCGACCGCTACGTCCGCGGCTACTGCATGCTCTTCCTGCTCCTGGAAACCGGCATGCTTGGTACGTTTCTGTCGCTCGATTTCTTCCTCTTCTACATCTTCTGGGAAGTGATGCTGTTGCCGATGTACTTCCTCATCGGCGTATGGGGTGGCCCGCGCCGGGAGTACGCAGCCATCAAGTTCTTCCTGTACACCCTGCTCGGCAGCGTGTTCATCCTGATCGCGCTGCTCGGCTTTTACTTCACGGATGTGCGCGACGTCGATCCCCAGTCGCCGGCGGGTTACCAGGAGAGCAAAAACACCTTCGATCTTGTCTTGCTCCAGAAGGCAGGCGAGGAGGCATCGAGGATCCTCAACGGCAAGGACAACAACCTTCTGGCCTCGTCGCAGAAGGAGTTGGCCAAGGCGCAGCAGGCCGGGAACGCCGAGAACGTGAAGTTCTACCTGGCGCGCATCGAGCGCTTGCAGCAGCCGTTCTTTGCCAGCAAACCGTTCCAGATAGCGATGTTCCTGCTGCTGTTCGTCGGCTTCGCCATCAAGGTGCCGCTCTTCCCGTTTCATACGTGGTTGCCCGACGCCCACGTGGAGGCGCCAACGCCCATCAGCATGATCCTGGCAGGCGTTCTCCTGAAGATGGGCGGCTACGGCATCATCCGCATAGCCTATCCGATTTGTCCCTTTGCGGCGGAGTACCTGGCGTGGTGGGTGTCGCTATTTGGCGTCATCAACATCGTCTATGGCGCCTTTGCCGCCATGGCGCAGACGGACTTCAAGAAGTTGGTCGCTTACAGTTCGGTCAGCCACATGGGCTACGTCATCCTGGGCATTGCCGTCTGGAAGGTGACGGCCGGGAAGACGGAATACTGGCAATGGGGCATGAACGGCGCCATGTTCCAGATGATCGCTCACGGCATCACCTCGGCCGGCATGTTCTTCCTGGTCGGCGTCATCTACGATCGCGCCCACCATCGCAACCTGGACAATTTCCGCGGCCTCTGCGAACCGATGCCGCTCTATTCCGGCATCAGCGCCATCATGTTCTTCGCCGCCATGGGCCTGCCCGGCATGTGCGGCTTCGTCGGCGAATTCATGGTGGTGCTGGCGACCTGGAACTACAGTCCGCTGTTCGCGATCCTGTCCGCCCTGACCGTGGTCGTCACCGCTGCCTACATCCTGTGGACGATCCAGCGGGTCTACCTGGGGCAGAACCCAGCATACAAGAGTTTCCTTGACATTAACCTGCGCGAGCTTGCCTGCATCGTGCCGCTGGTCGTCCTGGCGGTGGCGCTAGGGGTCTGGCCGAACCTGGTGCTCTCGTGGATGGAACCGAGCGTCAACGGCCTGGTCCAGGCGCTGGCGCGCGTCGGTCCATGAGACAGCCACTTGCAAGCCGCTTCTGGCCTGGCGGCCCGCGCCGTTGAGCCGCTTGCGGCTCACTGTTGATCCCAACGCTTGAGAGCTACGTCATGTTTCTGACCCTCGACACGCTCACGAAGCTGCAAGACGGCATCCTTGACGACTGCGTGCGGTTTCTGCCCGAACTGACCCTGTGCGCCACGATCGTCCTGCTGCTCCTGCTGCGGCTGTTCAAAGCCCTGGATCGCGTTCACCTGGGAAGCCTGGCGCTCGTCCTCACGGCCCTGGCCCTGGCCATCAGCTGGGCCCAGTGGCACGGCGCCTACTCGCCGGCCGGGGTAGACCATGCTCCCGGCAAGCCGATCGAGGCCTTCACCGGCCTGGTTGTCTACGATAACTTCACGATCTTCCTCCGCCTGTTCCTCCTGGGTTTCGCCGCTCTTGTCATCGTCCTATCGCTACTGACGGGCATCCCCGACCGCGAAGACTCAGCCGACTTCTACTGCCTGCTCCTTGGCGCTACGCTCGGCATGATGCTGATGGCGTCGGCCAATCACCTGCTCATGGTGTACATCGCCGTCGAGATGGCGAGCTTGCCAAGTTACGCTCTGGCTGGTTTCCTCAAGGGTCGGCGGCAGAGCAGTGAGGCGGCACTGAAGTACGTCGTCTACGGCGGCGGCGCCTCGGGCGTCATGCTGTACGGCATCAGCCTGCTCGCCGGCAAATTCGGCACCGCTTATTTACCGGACCTGGCAGTTGGCTATGCATCGACGTTGGCCCACGGCGGCTTCACCGACGCCATCCTGCTCCTGGGCACGATGTTCGTCCTGATCGGCTTTGCCTTCAAGCTGTCGCTCGTGCCGTTCCACTTCTGGTGTCCGGACGTCTTCGAGGGCGCCTCGGCAGAGGTGGCCGGCTTCCTGTCGGTTGCCTCAAAGGGCGCAGCCCTGGCCCTGCTCGGCCGGTTCGCCCTCGTCATGAGCGGTCTCGGCATCGACCGGCACGGCATCGACGACGCTACCTGGCAGGTCGTCGTCCACTACCTTGCCCCGGTGCTGGCCTTCTTCGCCGCCCTGACCGCCACCTTCGGCAACCTTGCCGCCTACTTGCAGACGAACCTCAAGCGCCTGCTGGCATACTCGACCATCGCCCATGCCGGTTACATGGTCATGGGCCTGGCGACACTTAACTCGGCGGGCGCCGGGGCCGTGCTGTTCTACCTGGTCGCCTACCTGTTCATGAACCTGGGCGCCTTCGCTGTCGTGGCGTTCCTGCGGAACGAGACCGGCTCGGAAGACCTGTCGAGTTACCGTGGCCTGGTCCGCCGTTCGCCGTGGATGGTCGTCGCCCTGAGCGTCTTCCTGCTCAGCCTCCTCGGCATGCCGCCGCTCGTCGGGTTCGCGGCCAAGTTCCAGGTGCTCACCGTCCTCTGGAATAGCGGCAACGTGTATAGCGCAGCCGGCCAGGGCACGCTGGGCACAATCATGTACGCCCTGGTCGTTATTGCGGGTCTGAATACGGCCCTCAGCGCATTCTTTTACATCAAGGTCCTCAAAACGATGATTCTAGACAGGCCGCTCGACGAGGTGGAAGGCAAGGCCCCCGAGCCGATGCCGGAGTCGATTGGCGCCCGCGCCTTCGTCGGTTTGCTGGCCGTGGCCGTCCTGGTGATCGGCGTGCTCTTCAGCCCCTTGATCGACGCGAGCGGCGAGGGCGTCGCTCACTTCCTGGTCCGCGCCGAGAAGCCGCCAGTCGTGGCTCGCACTGCCGGGGAGGTGCAGCCGTGATCGATGCCCCCACCACGACCCTGTTGCAGAACGTGCTGCGCCGCGAAATCCTGGCCCTGGCCCAGTACGTCCGCGATGCGTCCCCCTGGACCAGTGTCGTCGACGAAGAATCTTTGGGGAAACTGCAACAGGCCTTGACCGAGGACGCGCATGCCCTTGCCGAACTGGGCCAGTTTCTGGCGCGCAAGCGAATCAGCCCGCCCTACATCGGCTCCTACCCGATGCGCTTCACGTCGATGAACTTCATCACGCTCGCCCATCTCGTGCCCCTGTTAGTCGCCGAGCAGCGACGTGAGGTTGCGACCCTGGAGCAAGAGGTGGTGCGGGTCAGCGAGCCGGCTGCGCGAGCTGCTCTGGAAAAGGTACTGGACCTGAAGCGGCGGAACCTGCCGGTGCTCGAAGCACTGGCGTCTTCTCACCCCGAACCCGCCGGGCGCTAACGTGGCCGCCGAGCTGTTCGACACACACGCACACCTCGACGACGAGCGCTTCCACGACGACTTGCCCGCCGTCCTGGAGCGTGCCGCCGCTGCCGGTGTGGCGCGCATCCTCACCATTGGCACCACGGCCGCCTCGAGCGCCACCGCGGTTGCGCTGGCTGCGCGGCACCCACTTCTGCTTGCTGCCGTCGGCATCCAACCGAACCATATCGCCGAGGCGGTGCCCACTGGCTGGGATGAGATCGTGCTGCTGGCGACCCAGCCGGCCGTCAGGGCCATTGGCGAAACGGGACTCGATCGGCACTGGGATTACACGCCGTTTCCGCAGCAGGAAGACTACTTCGCGCGCCATCTGGATCTGGCCCGGCGACACGATCTGGCCGTGGTGATCCATTGCCGCGAGGCTGAAGCGGACGTCGTGCGCATGCTGCGCGCAGCTTACGAACAGCATGGGCCCGTGAAAGGCGTCATGCACTCCTTCACCGGCGATTCGGTCACCTGCGCCGCTTGCCTGGCGATGGGATTGCACATCTCCCTCGCGGGCATGCTGACGTACAAGAAGGCCCAGGAGTTGCGCGACGTGGTGAAGCAGGTGCCGCTCGACCGGCTGCTGGTGGAGACGGATAGTCCGTATCTGGCGCCGGTGCCAATGCGGGGTCGGCGCAACGAGCCGGCCTTCGTCGAGCACACCGCGGCTTGCCTGGCGAACGTGCTGGGGATCGAGGTGGAGGCGCTGTCGGCGCGGACCACGGCGAATGCGCGGCAGCTGTTTGCCCCACCGTGATCTCGGCCGGCACATGCAATGCCCATCCTTCGTGCCGCGGACCTCCTGGGAACATACAACGACTTCCGATGCCGCAGCGAAGTCAGGAGACCGTTCATGTCCGTGTCGAGCGAGTCCCTTGTGCCACGCCCGTCGCCGGGCAAACGACTGCGCCAGGCGTGGGAGGCGCGGCCCCTGCCGATTCCCGGCGTCTTTAACGCTTTGGTAGGGCGCATGGCCGAACGCCTCGGCTATCAGGCCGTTTACCTCTCCGGCGGCGCTCTTTCCGCCGCGGCCGGCGTCCCCGACGTCGGACTCCTCACCCTCACCGAGTTTGTCGAGCAGGCCCGCACCATCGCCCTCGCCACGTCGCTGCCGTTGCTGTGCGACGCTGACACCGGCTTCGGCGAAGCGCTGAACGTCGAGCGGACGGTGCGCCTCTTCGAGAACGCGGGTGCTGCCGGCATTCACCTGGAAGACCAGCAACTGCCGAAGCGCTGCGGCCACCTGTCGGGCAAGCAACTCGTCGAACCGGAAGTGATGGCGGGGAAGATCCGGGCGGCCGTGGCGGCGCGGACGGATGCCGATTTCGTCATCATGGCCCGCACCGACGCGCGCGGCGTCCACGGCTTCGACGATGCGGTGCGCCGAGCGCGGATCTATCTCGACGCCGGCGCCGATGCCATTTTTCCCGAGGCACTCGAGACGGTAGATGAGTTCGCCGCCTTCGTACAGGAAGTGCCGGCGCCACTGCTGGCGAACATGACGGAGTTCGGCCGCAGTCCCAACGTGGATTTCAGCGTCCTGGCCGGCCTGGGCTACCGGATGGTGCTCTATCCACTGACCGCCTTTCGGGCTGCCCTGGGCGCGGCCGCGGTGACGTTGGCGGAATTGCTGCAGCGCGGCCACCAGCGCGAACGCCTGCCGCAAATGCTCACCCGCGCGGAACTGTACGATCTGCTCGGCTACGCCGGCTACGAGGCTCGCGACCGAGCCTATTTCGGATGACAAGGTGACACGGTCCCTGGCTTTCACCCTGCCACGCGAACCGGAGGTATTCCATGACTGGCGAAATCTACTCCCCCGGGTTGGAAGGCGTCGTCGCCGGCGAGACCGCCATTTCGACGATCGCAGAGGGCCTGAGCTATCGCGGCTACCCCGTGACCGAGTTGGCGGAGAAGGCAGGCTTCGAGGAAGTGGCGTACCTGCTCCTGCACGGTGAACTGCCGAATGCGACGCAGCTGCTCGACTTCCAGAAGCGCGTCGCTGGCGCACGACGTTTGCCCGACGCGCTGCGCGAACTGTTGAACGCGCTACCCCGCACGACGTCGCCCATGGACACCGTCCGCTGCGCCGTTAGCGTCCTGGCTCACTTCGACCCGGAGGTCGCCGACAGCTCGCACGATGCCAACGTCCGCAAGGCAGAGCGTCTTCTGGGACAGATTCCCGTCGCGGTGACCGAGTTCCATCGGCTCAGCAATGGGCTCCAGCCGGTGCCGCCGCGACCGGAATTGTCGCTGGCAGCCAACTTCTTCTGGATGCTCCGCGGCGGCGAGGCCACCTCGGCCGCCGTCCGCGCCCTCGACGTGTCGCTCATCCTCTACGCCGAGCACGAGTTCAACGCCTCGACGTTCACTGCCCGTGTCATCTGTTCGACTGAGTCAGACCTCCATTCAAGCATTGTCGGCGCCATCGGAGCGCTCAAGGGCCGGCTGCACGGCGGCGCCAACGAAAAGGTCATGGACCTGCTGCGGGCGACCGGCGGCCCGGCGTCGGCCGAGAGGTGGGTGCGCGACGCTCTGGCCCGCAAGGAGCGCATCATGGGCTTTGGCCACCGCGTCTACAAGGCCGGCGACGTACGCGCGGGCATCCTCAAAACCTACGCCCGGCAGGCCGCCAACGCCATCGGAGAGATGCAGTGGGAGGAGACGGCCGACCTCATCGAGCGCATCGTGGGCGAGGAGAAACACCTGTACCCGAACCTCGATTGGCCCGCCGGGCGGCTGTACCATGCCCTCGGCCTGGAGATACCTCTATACACGCCGATCTTTGTCATGGCCCGCGTGGCGGGTTGGAGCGCGCATGTCATCGAGCAGCTAGACCACAATCGGTTGATTCGGCCGCGCGGCCGGTACACGGGGCCGGCGCGTCGGTCGGTCGCACCACTGGCCGAGCGCGGTTGATCGGAGCGCCGAGAAAAAATCGCGTGTCTTTCGTCCGGCTTCGGGGTTAAAGTAGAAGGAGTTCCAAAACCTTCGGGGAGATTGTGTCCGTGACAACCGTCCTCCGACGCCTGAAGTTCCTGGTGGTTGCCGGTTTACTGGTACTGGTCCTGGCGCCGACGCCGGGCCTCACACAAATGGGCGGCTGGCCCGGCGGCGGTGGCGGCGGCTGGGGCGGCAGATCGCGAGATCCCAACGATCGTTTCAACGAATACACCGGCGGCAAGGACGTCTGGCGCCGCAGTGAAATCACCGATCCAAACCTGCAGATGCGCTTCGACTTCACCGCGCGCATGGCCGGGTCCACCAATGGTGAGATCACGCGCGAGCAGTTCCTCGTTATGTCGCAGCGCTTCCAGGCGATGCGCGGTGCACCCGGCGGCTTCGGTGCGCCACCCGTCGCCGCCCCAGGCGCTCCGTCTGCCGCGCCCACTGCTGCGGCCGCTCTTCCTGCTCCGGGCACCCCGCCGGGCATGCCCGGCGGGGCGAACTGGATGGATGCAATGATCGAGGCACGCTTTCGCAGCTACGACCGCAACGGCGACGGTCTGCTCAACAACGACGAGATGCCCGAGTCCCTGCGGGCCGAGCGCGAGAAATGGGACACGAACAAGGACGGGTTCATCAGTCTGGATGAGTTCAAGGAATACGCCAGGGCACGCGTGTCGCAGATGCAGGTCGAGCGCGGCGGCAACGGCGGTGCTGGTTGGGGTGGCCAGGCTCCCCAGGGTGCGGTGCCGCCGTTGCCGCTGCCGCTGGAAGACGAAGCAGAACGCCGGCCGACGGTCTATCGCGCCACCAACCTGCCCAAGGAACTGCCTAGCTGGTTCCGCGAAGCGGATGTTGACGGCGACGCTCAGATCGGTCTTTACGAGTGGCGTGCCAAGGGCTGGGCCATCGAAGAGTTCGAGAAGATGGACCGCAACAAGGACGGTTTCCTGACCGTAGACGAGGTGTTGCATTACCTGAAGCAACCGAAGGAATCCGCCGTCGCGAACACAATGGCCGGCGGGATGCCAATGATGGGCGGCGCGATGCCGGCGATGGGATCCGGCGGTCCGCCGCGGATGGGGCCCGGCGGCCCCCCTGGCGGTATGCCCAGTGGGGGAAACGCGGGTGGCCCCAGCCGGCGGCTCTTGCGCTGAAACGCCTGCAAATGTCGCAGTAAGCCCGCAGCAGACGCTGCGGGCTTTGACGTTAGCGGGCTAGCTCTCGTTCCACCAGTTCGATCATTTCCTGCACCGGCAACCGCCGCTCGCCCAGCGACAGTTCGCCTTTCTCCTGTACCCACTGCCTTACCTTCTTCTCGGCGGCAACCGCGGTGCTGTGGTTGCGCCCGCCGAAATACTGGCCGATCTCACTGTACGCGGCCGCCGTATGCTTGCGCGCCATGTACATTGCCACCATGCGCGGATGACTCACTGCCCACGCCCGCTGCTTGGCTTGCAACGCGCCCTTCTCCAGACGTAGCACCAGGCAAACCGCTTGATCCACGTCAGCCAGCTGCACTACCCGCACCGCATGCCGCAACAGGTCGGCCAGGGCCTCGCGCGCCAGCGACAGGTCGATCGGCCGAGTGGTGACCCGGCTGTAATGGCGAATGCTGTGCAACGCTCCCTCCAACTCGCGCACGTTGCCGCGCAGCCGATCCGCCATGAACCTCAGCACCTCCTCGGATACTGGCGCTTCGCCGCAAAGGCTCTTGGCCCGCAGAATGTCGAGCCGCGTCCCCGCGTCCGGCGGTGTCAGGCCCCAGACGGCGCCGCCGAGCAGGCGGTCGGTCAATTCCGGCAGGAACACGTCGGTCAGCTTCGGATGACAGTCGCAGGTCACGATCACCTGCCGGCCCTCGGCCTGGAGGGCGTCGAAGGTGTGCAGAAACTCCACGTGCGTCGCCTTCTTCGTGGCCAGGAAGTTCAGGTCGTCCAGCAACAGCGCTTCGCACTCGCGGAATTGCTTCCGGAAGGCGGGCAGTTTGCCGTGGAACAAGGCCTGGAGGAAGCGGTTCGTGAAGTCCTCGGCGGTAATGTAGCGAACGCGCCAGTCGAGATGTTGCTTGCGCAGGCCAGCGTAGATACCTTCGAGAAGGTGCGTCTTGCCGGTGCCGACGGGGCCATGGAGGACGAGGGGGTTTGGTCCCTGGCCCGGCGCCTCGACGACGCTGAGAGCGGAAGCATGGGCGACGCGATTGCACGGCCCGACGACGAAATCGCTGAGACGGTGCCAGCGGCGGGTCCGTTTCAGCGGGGACGGAGTGTGAGCGTCCTCGCTGGCGGGCGACGTTGCGCGGGCGGGCGGCACCGGCGCGGTCGTCGGCCCGGCGGCGGACGGCGGTTCGGTGGCGACGGCCTGTTCGCGGCGTGCTGCCTGAAATAGTTCCGGGTCAATGGTGAAACGGACCTGCATCGGCTGGTCGAAGACATCGTGGGCAGCGGCGCGCACAGCGGCGCCGAAGGTCTTTTCGAGCCAGTCCTGGAAGTGCAGGTTGGGTACGCCGACCGTCAACAGGCCGTCGTCCCAGGTGAACTTCGTATGGCGAGAAAACCAGAGATTGTAGCGTGGCTCCCCAACGCGCTGGGCAATCGCTTGCTCCAACGCCGCCACGACTTCGCGATCGCTGGTCGGCAAGGGTCCTCCCCCGGCGCGCAGTCGCTCCGCAAAGGTCGCAATGGCTTGGTCGCAAGAGAGATTGAGCCCGCACAGGAGGGAATGGCCTGACGCGGACGTACAGTCCTCGGAGAGAGACCCCATTCTAGGGTGGGTGCCAGGGCACTGCCAAGACCTCTTCTCCGCGATTGGTCGAGTTGGATCGTACCAGCGACGCAAGCCCTTGCATTTCAGGAGCTTTGCTCGAGCCGGGAGCAACCGGCATAGACGCTCCGCGCGGCGCGGTCGTGGAAAACCTGTTGACCGGGGCCCGGATAGCTTAAACGCGCAGCGGAGCCCGCAGCCGGCGCGCCGCTGCGCGTCGGGACTACACAAGTCCTTTCCAGATCGCCAGGTACACCTCGCGGTAGTCGTACACCTCGAACCCGAGGGCGGCGTACAGCTGCCACGCCGGTCGATTGCGGGCATCGACCGAGAGCGTCAGCTGGTCCACCTCGGCGGTATGGGCCTCGCGCAGCGCCTTGTGCATCAATTCCCGTCCCCAGCCGCGCCCCCTGGCCTCCGGCACGATGCCAACGTACGCCACCTCCCAGGCGTTCCACTCCGGCATGACCGTTAACAGCAGCACGCCCACCGGTTCCTCGTCCGTGAGAGCTAACCACCATCGCGCGGGATCGTGGACACCCGTCGCCCGGTGTCCCTCCAGGACCTGCTCCAGCGTCCGTACACCGCTCACCTCGGGACAGTCCAGCGTCCCCACGTAGGTCCGCACCAGGGTCTCGTGAAAAAGCGCCCGCTCGCCGTCCTGGTAAGCCTGATAACGGAGGTAACCCGCGTCACGGAGGAAGGCGTAGGAGAGATTCAGATCGTGACGGAGATACCAGAGGCGCGTGATGTGTGGAAAGCCATTGCGTTCGAACGCGGCCCCCAAACGTATCTCATTGGCACCGAGAAGGGCCTGGCCGAGCCGGGCGCCGCGCTTGCGCAGCCAGGCGATGGCATGCCGCAGCAGCTGGTCTTCGATAGTCTTGCACCCCGGCCCATCGTGAACAGCGGGCGGCCAGACGAGGCCGCTGGCGCCGGGCACCGTCTGGCAGACCTGGGCACCGCAAACCTGGTCACCCTGGCGGGCCACAAGGATGCCGGCCCGGTCCAACTGACCGCTTTCGATCATGCGCAGAGCGTTGTCGACTCGGGTCTGTCGGATATCGTCTCCAAGATGCTGAAAGACCAGGCGAAATGCCTGAGCCAGTTCGTCGGAGCGTGCCGGCTCGATCGTGAGCGCCTGGCTCATGGCTGACCTGTCTTCTGCGGAAGGAGTGTCGCGGCCGTCTCCTCTACCATACCCGCCCCACCAGTCTCCGGGCAGAGGTTTTCCCCTGCCCGGAGACGGAACCCTTCCACCCGTTCAACAAATGCCGCTCAAGGTTCAGACGCCGGGGCCGGCGCGCTTGGCACCGAGAGGGGAACTGCAGTGTAGGGCGATGCCCCGCCTGGAATTTGCTGGACCGTCGTGAGTGCAGGTGCAACCTGCGTGGTGGGCGAAGCATAGGGCGACGTCGGAGCCGGGACGTTTTCTAGCCCGACCTGGGTCATCGGGACGGGTTGGTACGGCGAGAACGGCACAGGCACCATTAACGATACGGTCACGTTCTTGGCCTCCGGAGTAACCGTCGGGGGCACCGCGACAGGTGCTGTGTAGGGCGACGCGCCGCCCGGAATCTGCGGGACCGTCGTGAGCGCAGGTGCAACCTGCGTGGTGGGCGAAGCATAGGGCGACGCCGGGGCTGAGACGTTTTCCAGCGTGGCCTGGGTCATGGGGACGGGTTGGTACGGTGAGACCGGCACGGGCGCCGACGTGGAGACGGTCACGTTCTTGGCCTCCGGAGTAAACGCCAGGGGCGTCGCGCCAGGTGCCGCACTCAGGTGCGCGCCGGGGACGGAACTGGCGGCGGGTTGGATTGCTGGGACGACCTCGTCGGGGACGGCGGGCAGCGACCTGGACGAATGCTGGCTAACCGGGGGAATCGGGGGAACCGGCTCCGGCGCGGAGGTCTGGGAGGACGGTACATTGAATGCTGGGGGGAACGCCGCGGCGGCGCTGCTGGGCATCTCTTGCCCTGACGTATATGGAGACGCGGATACCGGCGCCGCGACGGAGATGTATCCGCCTGGCTGGAAGCCAAAGGTCGGGGAGCAGCGATCGAGGAAGTACATGTACAACGGCGTGCAGCAGGGCGTGCAGGAGCAGCCGCCACCAGAACCGCAGGAACTGCAAGAGCCGCAGCCAAAGTGGCACGGTGTCCGCGGCGGACAGTAGGTCAGCCAGTCCTTCAGCTTCTCATAGCAGCTGCCGTGGTTGTGACCGGCGCCGCAGCTGCCGCAGCCGCACGCCGGCGCCGCTTGCGACGACTCGTACGCCACCGGTGGTGCGACCGGCTCTCCCGCCCAAACGGCCGCGCCGCTCAGGAGCAGCACTCCCACGGCCAGCATCGTGTACATCCTGGTCATGACCCGGTCTCCTCCCTGATCGTCCCGCCGGCACAGGACGCCCGGTCCTCACCTTGCGAGCCGACGGAACATTCCTCAAAGGTGGATTCGGCTTCCTGCGCAGTCCGGACGGCATCGAAGCACGGCGGCCGGCGCGGCTGGCCCTGCGCGCGGCCGGCACAACCCGCAAATCTTGCCCAGTCGCGCCTCCTGGCATGGCCGTACAATAATCACCGTATCCTCGTCTCGATCTCTTGAGGAAAACGCATGCCTCGTTTCCGCAGCGCCGCCGATGACCTCACCGAAGCCACGGCGCTTACTGCTGCGACCGTGCGCGCGCTCCTCGCCGAGGCCGTGCTGCCGGGGCACTTCTTCCTGGATGACTCGCTCACGCTGGACTGGACGGCGCCGGTCACGGAATCGATTCCCTGGGAAATCTTCAAGGGACGGCTCCTCGACGGCGCCTTCACGCGGCAGCGGCGCACGTTCGAGGCGTGGAATGTCTTCCTCGTTGAGGACGGCGCGCGGTCGGCGGAACCGCTCCTGTCGCTAAAGCTGGACGCTGCGGCGGGAGTGATCCATGTCACGCGGGCCATTTGGTGTTATGCCTGGGAAGGCTACGACTCCGGCGGCAACGTCTACCTCAGCCGCGAGACGCGTAAATGGGTGCGCGAACTGGTCGGCACCATCCACCTCGACCAACTCGGCGGTACCGCCGATCTGCGCGACGAGCTGGTTTGTCGCCTCTTCCAGGCAGTGGTGGGCACGAGCCGGCTACCGCTGACGTCGGTCGAGGCGCCGTTGCCCTCCTTCTCGCTTGGCAAACTTGCCTATTTCCACCGGCCGGATCTGCCGGCCGACTCACCGCCGCTGCGGCGCTGGGACGAGTTGGCCCGGCTGCCGGAGACCGTCGCGCTGGCTCCGATCGAGCAGGCCAAGTTGCTGGAGACACTGCTGCACGTCACGCCGCCGCCAGAACTCGCCGGCATGGCCAGGCTCCATTTCGGCGACGGGGCTGGCTCCGCGATCGAGCTGCTGCTGGCGGTGTTCAACGAGGTCTCGCTCTCGCCCTACACCGACCTGACGGACAAGGTGCTGGGCCTCTTGCGGACGCTGCAGGAAACGGGCCGAGTGACGCCGGCCGGCGCGACGGATTTCCTGGGTCGGCTGCTGCGCCTCATCGTGCGGCACCTGTCGGCGTACGATCTCGTCACCTTCCACCACCGCGGCGCCAACTATCCCGACGCACTGCTGCTCGACGCTTTGCTCAAGGCATATCTCGACCTGGCCGAGGTCCGGCCGGAGCTGTTCGCGGAGACGGCGTTGACGCCGGATGCGGAACGGCGCGCGCGGCGACTGCGTCGGCGGGCGCTGCGGCAGGCGTGGCTGCTGCGCACCTGGTACGAGGGCCTGCCGGTGCCCGAGGCGCCCACGTCGCAGGGCGAGGCACTGCGCGTCTTGACGGGATCGTACCCGCGTGTTCCGGAGGAACAGATTCTGCAACCGGCCCGGCGGACGCGCCATCTCTACGAAGGCGACCCGCTGACCCAGCGCGGCAGCGACCTGCTCCGTCAATCCCTGCGCGATCTCGACGAGCCTGAAGAACTGCGCGAGCTGGGCATGGCATTGTTCCTCGACCGGCCGCTCGGTGATGGTAAGGCCCCGGCCGAGCCCGATGCGACGCCGCTGCTGTCCTACGAGGCGTTCAGCCCTTCGTTGGTCGAACGTCGTCTGCAGCATCTTGCCGGGAAGCTGGGACTACTCCCAGCAACGGAACTCGAGCGCCTGCGACAGCCGTTCCTGGTGAAGGGGCTGCCGTTGGACCATGTCGCGGGTACATCGCGGCCCGGTGTGGTGTCCCTGGCGGATGCCCGGCAGGCGGCACCGGACTTCGTCGTCTTGCGGACCACGAAGCGCTCCGCGCGGCAGTTCCTGGAATTGTTTGATCTGGAGGCGTTGCTGGGAGAGCTGGGCGGGCATTTGCTGATTATCAGTGGCGCCCGGGCAGGAGTCGTGGTGGTGCACGATGCTGGGTTGGAACCGCGCGTGGAACTGGCGTATGATCCGGCAGCGGGCTACGTCAGCCGCGCCGGCATTGACCTGCCACGGAGCGGTCTGCGGATGGTGCGTCGCGTTCAAAACTAACCCGCAGCGCCAGCTAGGGAGAGAACTTCCCTAGCTGGCGCTGCGGGTTAGTTTCGCCGCTCCTCACTCCACCGGCGTCGGATGGGCGATCTTCGGCCATTTCCGGTCGAAGTCCCAGTGAACGTCGTTGTCCGTGTCGTGACACTTCTGGCACGCCTTGTCGATAGCCAGGATACGGCTGGCCTTTTGCTCGGGCGTCTCGTGTTCCCTGGCCTTCCATGGATTCATCAGCGCGTGCCACTTCGCGTTGCCCGTCTGCTTGACGTGTTCGCTCGCCGGACCGTGGCAGGCCTCGCAGCCGACGTCCTTCAGGCGCGGCGTCCGCTCCTCGTCGGTGAAGCCGCTCTTGTAGGCGAAGCCAGTGACGTGGCAAACGATACACTCGCCATCGTACTGCCGCAGCGATGGATGCTTGGCATCCGCCAGCGTCTGATAGGCGTGGGCGTGCGGCGTGTTCTTCCAGATCTCGAACGCCGGCTCGTGGCACTTCTTGCACTTTTCCGAACCGACGTAGGTTGGCAGGACTCCGGGCACCGCCACCTGAAGAGCGTGGCTGCACTGGCTGTACTTGTGCAGGTAATCGCCATTCTTCAGTTCCTTCGCGTATTCTTCCATCAGCTTGGCGATTGGCTGGTCTTCCCGCTGTTTCTCGGGAGTCAGGTATTCCTCGCCCAGGGAAACACGCTGGTAGCGCAACTCAGGTGGCTGGTTGGCTGCTTTCGGGCGATAGATGCCCAGGACGCCCACATCCTTGGCCTTGTGTCCAAGGGTGATGATCCAGGTCTGACCGACTTGCACGACCTGGTTTGGGGCGACGTCTGCCTCGCTCAAGCAGACGATCACGTGAAAACCTTGAACGTGCTTGGCGCAGTTCTTGGCGTGTTTGAGCGAGCCCTGGTAGAGAAGCACGCGCAGGTCGGCCCCCTGCAGTTGCAGCTGTTGCAGGAGCCGTTGCAGCAATACCGGCTGTCCTGCGTCCAGGGGATCGAACTGGAGTTGCGGATCCTTGCTCATATTCTTGGCGACGTCGAGGCCGACAACACCGAGGACACCAACCTTGAGCGTGCTGCCCGGCACCTCGGCCACTTTCAATGAATCCACTTCCTCGGGGAAATTCGTCTCCTTATCCCTCAGGTTGGCCGCCAGGACGCGCGGCACCGGCTCGTTAAGAGAATAGTTGTCGAGCGCTTCCTTGAGCGGTAAGCCGGCCTCGTATTCGCCGATGCCGACGGCCAGGTAGCCCATCTTCTTCAGGGCCATCATGGTGTAGCGATACTTGATCAGGCCCTGGACGTTGGGCAATTCCCGCGGGGCGGCATTTTGGGCCAGGTCGCCCAGGTCGAGGGCGGTCACTGTCCAGCCGCGTTCCTTGAGCAACTGCAGGAGGTTGTAACGCCGTTCCAGGCCCCCAAGCTGTGGCCGCGAACAGCCGCAGGGAAGCAGGTAGCCGTGCTGCTGGCCGGACAGGAGCAGCACGAGATCCGGTTTCTTCCATCCCTGGAACAGGGGCAGGACCGGCGCCGGTCCGGAGGCTGAGGGCTCGCCGGTTTTGCTGCTCGCGGCAGCCTGGTCGCCGGAAAGGAGCCAGCGCGCGGTGCAGAAGGCGATCGCCGCCAGCAGGGCCGTCGCTGTCAGGATGAGGGCCGCGAGCCGCAGTCCCACCCCGCCGGCCGGCGGCGCGCCATCCATGTCCGGCGCCTCGAACGGCGTTTGTCCGTGGTCGTGGTTCTCCTTCACCATCTGCGCTTCTCCCTGTTCATCGCCTTCCCACCAGCCGGAAGCGCTGGCGAGAGAAAGATTCTTTCTTCCCTCGCTGGCGCTGCGGGCGTGCAGGCTACTTCACATACGCATTGCCCGTCACCGGAATGCGAATTCGCCGCGGCTTGGCACCCTTCGTCTTGAGGAGGATCGCCGTGTGCGGCGGCGTCGGGCCGCTCAGGCTGTCCGGCGGCACCGTCACGGTCAGCGTCCACGTCCTGCCCAGATAACCAGGCGCCTTGACCTCTTCCAGGCCAACCTTCGCAAACTCCGGTGCAGTCTCCAACTCCAGGTCCACGTCCTTACTCTCGGTCGTCAGGGCGATCGACTTCGAGTGGGCGTCTTCACGGGGCCAACTGCCGAGTACGATCATGTCGTGATCGGCCTCACTTCCCACCGTCACTTCGCCACGGACGATGCCGCCGATCGCGGTCCGCACCGGCTCGCTGCCTTCGGTGACAAAGGTCACGTATCGGCGGAAGCGGCCCAGTTCAAACTGGTTGCCACCTTCGGTCCGCTCTGACACCGTCACTGTCACACGGTAGCCACACTGCACCTTTTGGTTGTCCCTTTGGCTAAAGGCGGCGCACTCCTCCTTCGTCAGTGGCCGCGGCTGGCCGACGCTGATGCATGGTTCATCCGGCGGCTGCACCTTGATGCTGAAGGCCGTCCGCGTGGACGACCAGCAAATCAGCTGGATGACCTTGACGTCGCCGGCGCGCATCGTACCAACGGAGACCTCCCCGTTGGCCGGAGGCTCGCGGAGGTTGTCCTCCGGGTGGACCTGCAAGCCTTCGACAAGGTTCAGCAGTACGTTCAACTCGATCGGGTCGCCGACGCCGCTGTTGCCCTCGGTTCGCAGCTGTGCCAGTAACCGTTCCTTACCCAGTTTCTCGCTCTTCCAGTTGAGGCGGAGTCCACCGGCCGAGTGCGCCGGCGCGCTCAGCCCCTTCCTATCGCCCTCTTCCAGAACCTGCCAGACCAGATTCGGATCGGCGGCGTGCTTGTCGAGTTCCGTGTCGTCCTTGTCCTTCAACTCAGGCGGCAGAATGCACAACTCCACCTTGGTACACTTGCAGTTCTTGTGGAGCAGCCCCACCTGGACCGCGCTGTCACTGTCGTTGCGGAACCAGAAGTCGTGGAGTCCCGCTACGTGCCATTCGTAATCGGTATAGGTCTCTCCCCCCTTGAGGGGGTCTGGCATTGGCCAGGTCGTGGGGCCGATGATCTTGAGCCAGATGGGTGCTTGCTGGGTCGTGCCCCCCGTTCCCTGCGCGGGGCGCGAGCCGACGCGCCAGGAGGCATAGGTGGCCCCAAACACAAGGACCACGACGGCCACACAGAGAAGCACCAGTTGCTTCACCGACAACGTTCGCGCTTTCATAGAGCCACCTGGATCGAGGAGAGAAACAAGGATGAGGAAGGGGGCCGTCTGCTGCACTTCCTACGAAGTGAGCGGAAGAACGGTTCCCATTGTAATGGAGTGGTCAGGTGGGTCAAGGTCGCTGGCCGGGCCAACCGGCGGCGAGGAAGAGCGAAATGGCGGGAGGGAGGGAAGCGCGCCGTGGCCGCCAGAGCCCCGAGCGAGGGGCCGTCAGAGGCCCGACCGTCAGCGAGGGGTGAGGGGTCAAGTTTCCCGTCGCTAGCGCTCGGGACTCTGACAGCCGCCGCGCGCTCATTTCTTGCTGCCGCGGCGGATAGCGTCGCGCAGACGGGCCGCCGCCTCGTAGTCTTCACGGGCAACGGCCTCGGCCAGCTGCTCCTGCAAGGTCGCCTCGATCTTGTGGACCTCGCGCAGCGACTGCACCATCTCGCGCAACCGTTGCACCATCGGATCTTCTTCCAGGTGCTCTTCCAGTTCGTGTTCGACGAAGAAGGCCCGCAGGCGATCCAGGCCGTCGCGCAAGGCATCGATGGCCCCTTCGGGATCGTCCTGTTCCAGGGCCAGAGCAGCCGCCGCCTGGGTGCGATGGAACAGGACGAAGCCGCGATACTGCTCGTGAGCCTGGACATACTCCTCATTTTGAACGCGATCGCGGATGAAGTCCATGAACGCCAGCGTGTGGTCGGCGTCCGCCACGGCACGGGCAAATTCGCGCAAGGCGAGCCAGCACAACCGGCGATGATAGAACTGCATGAACTCGCGGTCGGCCTCCTCGCACTGCTCCTCGTTCAGGACGAAGTCCTCCCGACCGCGCGCCTTGCGCCGGACGTAATCGAAGTAGGTGGGTGCGTTGTGCGGTCGGATGCCGTCCGGCCGGCCGGCCGTTTCCATCTGGAGAAGACCAAGGTCCACGCGCATTTGCAGGATCTCGCGGCCGTTCCGCGCCCGCACTAAACGGGCCTGGACGGACCCCGGCTTGTAGTCCCAGCCCTTCAGGGCAATGTCTATGTCCTTGCTCACGGCAACTCCTGGCAGCGAGGGTGCGATAAGGAAACCTGTCCCTATCTATTATACCGTCCGTCAAGCTGCAAGCGGTCAATTGCGGCTCGGCCTTCCCCCTCTATTTCTGGAGCGGTTTGCCCGTCGCATCGACCGCGCCGGCCGCCACCAGGACCAGGTGCTGGGGATCGATGTACTTCCGTGCCATTGCCTGCACGTCCTCCGGCGTCACCGCCGCCACTTCCTTCCGGTATTTGTCGAGGTAGTCGAAACCCAAGCCATAGCGCTCCGCCGCCAGCAGCCGCGCCGCTATCTGGTCGCTCGTCGTCAACTGGAACGGCAGGTTGCCTAGCAAGTATTTCCTGGCGTCCTCGACCTCTGCCGCCGCTGGCTTTTCGTCCCGGATGCGGTTCATCTCCTCCAGAAATTCTTTCTTCGCGCGCGCGAAGTGTCTCGGTTCCGTGCCGATGTAACACGTAAACAGCCCCGGCTCCTCGCCGGCTGACGACGTGATGTTCCCTGTCACCGTGTAGCCCAGACCCTCCCGGTCTCGCAGCCGCGACGACAGGCGATCCGTGAAGCCAGGGCCAGTGCCCAGGACGTAATCCATCACGAGCAACTTGTAGAAGTCGGGGTTCCTGCGCGTAATGCCGACGTGACCCATGTAGAGGTGCAGCTGGGCCGCCTCCGGCATCGTCACGATCTTTTCGCGGAGTTCCTCTGCCTTGACCACGGCCGGTACTTCCTGCTTCTCCAGTGGCGTCTTCTTCCAGTTTTTGGTCAGCTGCGCCACCTCGTCGATGACTGCCTTGCTGTCGAAGTCGCCCACCAGGGCCACGATCGTGTTATTCGGCACGAAGAGGCGGCGATGGAAAGCGGCGCAGTCCGCCGGAGTCAGTGCCTCGACCGTGGTCGTCGTCCCCAGGGCCGATCGACCGAACGGATGCTTGCCGTAGATCATCTGCCGGTACACGCGCAGGGCCCGCGCCTCAGGCTGCTGTTCCGCTTCCTCGATCTCTGACAGCAGCCGATGCTGGTTGCGACCGAACGCTTCCTTCGGGAAACTCGGTTGGGTCAAGCACTCAAGGAGCAGTTCCAGCCCCAGGTGGCGCTGCGGCGAAAGCACCTTGACGCTGCCTCCCGAGGCAGTCAGCGCCAGGCTGCCGCCAACGTCCTCAATCAGTTCGGCGATCTCCGGACCACTATGCTTCGCCGTCCCTTCATCGAGCATGTAGCCGGTCAGTACCGCCACGCCCGCCTTGTCGCCCGGTTCGTGCAGCACGACGTTTTTGACCATCGCCTCGGCCACGAGGATCGGCAAACGATGATTCTCGTAGAGCAACAGTACCAGACCGTTCGGCAACTCAACGCGACGCGCATCCTTTAACGTGACGCCAGCCCCGCTGCCCGCCTCAGCCTTCGCCTTCCTCGGGCGCGCGGCTGGAGGCGGTTTCTCCGCAGCGCCGGCGCCGGCCGCCTTCTTTTTCGGCACCGACCAGACCACGACGCGCTGCTGCGGATCGAAATACTTGCGGGCCACGCGCTGCACGTCCTCCGCGGTGACGGCCATGATTCGTGGCAAATAGCTCTTGAGGAAATCGAGGTCGTTCGTCATGACCCCCTGGGCGATGCTGTCGGCGAGAGCATGACTGCCTTCGCGGGCGAAGATGGTGTCGGACACGACGCTCTGCTGGACGCGCTTCAACTCAGCGGTGCTGACCGGCTCGCTGCGCAGCCGCCCCAGTTCCTTGAGCACAAGCTCCTCGACCATTGGCCGATCCTTGCCGGGCAGGAGTTGCGCCTGAATCGAGAACCAGCCGGGATACCGCCCGGCGTTGTTGCCGGCCGAGACCAGACTGACGACCTCTTCGCCCTCGACAAGCTTCTTGTACAGCCGGCCCGTCTTGCCGCCGGTCAGCAGCGACTGCAAGACGTCGAGGGCGGTGTAATCGGCATCCGTCCGGGAGATGGTATTGAAGCCCATGAGAAGCCGCGGCACCTCGAACTTGGAGTCCATCTCGAGGTGCGCCGGGCGGGTGGCCGGCTCCTGTCGTACGATTTTGCGCGGTGGCAACTTGGCAGGCGGGATCGGGCCGAACAACTCCTTGACACGGGCAAGAGCCTTGTCCACGTCGAAGCCGCCGCAGATGATCAGCGAGGCATTGTTCGGATGATACCACTTGTCGTAATGGGCCTTGATGATCGCCGCAGTGGCAGCGCGGACGTGGTCGCGTTCGCCAATGACAGGGTGGCCGTAGGGTGTGTGTTTGCCGAAGAGCAGCGGCAGAATCGCCTTCTGTTCCAGGTCCCACGGTTCGTCCTCGTCGCGTTCCAGTTCGGCAATGACAGCGCCTTTCTCCTGCTCGAACTCATGCTTGGCGTCGATGTGCAGGTTGCGCATGCGGTCGGCCTCGACTTCCAGAGCGGCGGCCCAGCGGTCGGCCGCGAAGTCGAAGTGGAAAATCGTGTAGTCCTCGGAAGTGTAAGCGTTGTTGGCGCCGCCGTTACGCAGCGTCATGCGGTCGATGTCGCCGGGCATCAGCCGGCCGGTGCCCTTGAACATGAGATGTTCGAGATAGTGCGACAGGCCGGTCTGGTCAAGGTCCTCGTCGGACGAACCAACCTTGTAGGCAACCATCGTGGTGACAATGGGAGCTTCCTTGATTGGCTTGAGATAGACGTGGAGGCCGTTGGGCAGCGTCTCGGTCCGGATGCCTTCATAGAGAGCAGCTGCGGCCTTCAGAGCGGGATTGTCGACCCGCTTGATTGCCCCGGCGTCGTCCGCCCGGGCCACGGTCCACAATGCCGGCGCTGCAAGCAGACAGAGCAGCAAGCACAGTCGTCGGCACGACGGGACAAAGCGCGGCATGGGGGGTTCCTCCGTGGCCTGAGCGGGACAAAAGGTGACCGGGTGACCGGAACATTCACTGCATTCTATACGAGTTTCGCCGTTTCGCACCAGGAGGAAGGCCCCAGGGACCGCCGTGTCTCTCGCGAAGACCTGTCCTGGGAAAAAAGTTGCCCATTTGAAAAGAGTTGGGTTGCAAAGATCGGGCGAGAAGTGCAGAATGAGAGTGTCATGGAAGAGATGAACGGAGGCGCGGCCCACCCCGTTCCCTTAGGCCAGGATGTCTACGGCAGACGGCCTGTTGGGGCGGGGCAATTACAATTCCCCTGACCTGCGGGTTGGGGGAGGGTGAGACATGAAAGCAAAACTGCTCGTCGTCCACGGGAGGTCCGAGGGCAAGAGCCTGCTGTTTCCTGCCGGAGAATATGTCTTCGGCCGGGGAACCGAATGTCACATCCAGCCCAACAGCGATTGGGTCAGCCGCCAGCACTGTCTACTGCGTGTCACGCTGGAAGCTCTGTTCATTCGCGATCTCGGCAGCCGCAATGGGACGCTGGTCAACGGCGCTCGCCTGGTCGGGGAGCGCCAGTTGTCCCCGGGCGACCATCTCCAGGTTGGGCCGTTGGTGTTCGAGGTGCAGGTGGAAAATGGGCCGATGCCGGCCACGTCCGAGCGGCCTATCACGAGTCCGGCCGATCCCGCCCGCGAGACGGCAGAACTTCCCGGCGCTGGAGTGCAATCGTCGCCGCAGCGCGAGACGCTGCCCGATTTCGCCATCTGACTACCCCACTCGTTTCCTCCTCGTGGACGGATGCCGGGCTAAGTACCTACAATCACCTCCGGTGCATGGGTACAGACCCGTTGTGTTCCCGTTGAGGAGGATTCCGATGATGCGCGGCTCGCACCGAATTGGTTTACTGGCGGTCGCTGCCCTGCTGGGCGGCCTGTCCCTGGGCTTGACTGCCCTGGCGGACGACGCGAAGAAAAATGATGCCCCCAAGGGTGCCCGGGTGCTGTTCGATGGCAAGGACCTGTCGAGCTGGACGACGCTAAAGGACCAGCCAGCCGAGTGGAACGTTGAGAACGGCTACATGGAAGTGGCTCCGGGCAAGGGCGACATCCGCACCAAGGACACGTTTGGTCCTGATTTCCAGTTGCACGTCGAGTTCTGGCTGCCACTGATGGCGGACAAGAAGGACCAGGGTCGGGCCAACAGCGGCGTCTACCTGCAGGGCCGGTACGAAATCCAGGTACTCGATTCCTACAAGAACGACACCTATGCAAACGGCTCCGTCGGCGCCCTGTACGGTATCATCGCTCCCGACAAGGAAGCGCAGGAGAAAGCGATCCGTCCGCCGGAAGAGTGGCAGACGTACGACATCACGTTCCACGCGCCGCGCGTCGATGACAACAGCAAGGTGACCGAGGATGGCCGCGTCACTGTGGCGCTGAACGGAGTGAAGATCATCGACGACGGCAAGTTCGCCAAGGTGACCGGCGGTGCTCTCGACGAGAAACTCGGCGCCCCGGGGCCACTCCGCCTGCAGGATCACGGCTGCATGGTGCGTTATCGCAACATCTGGCTGAAGCCGCTGACGGAAAAGTAACGCTCGGGCAAGCTCGCAGCGCAAACATGGGTGGCACAGACTCTTGTCTGCGCTGCGGGCCACTTCATTCAGTTCCACACACCCAGCAAGTCGCGTTCGAGGATCGACGGCCGCGCCACGGCTTGCGCCTGGGCCAGGGCTTCCTGGTAGAGCCACTGCTGACACGGTGTCAGTCCTTGCGGCCCGCAGAGCGGGCAGAACACGAACCCCACGGGCGAGACAGGCGGCGGAGGCGGCTGCGGCAAACGGTATTCCGGTTCCGTGGCCATTCGATTGCGATGCATGGCGCATCCCTCGGTTGGCGCTCGACACGTCAAGAAAGGGCAGCATCCGTACCGATTCCGTTCGAGTCCTTACCGCCATATCGTCCGGTCAACATAGGCGCTGCGAGCCATTCTTGCCCTGCCTTCCCACCCGGGACAGAATTTCCCGGTAAAATCGTTGCAATCGGCGCGCCTGCGTGCCTATAATCCCCGTCACCCCGGAGAAAGCCCGAAGGACGGGCTACGGGGAATCAGGCAGGGCACCGGCAATCATGTCTGCGTGTGTGGCCGGCCCAAGAAAGGAGTTCTGTTGATGTCCAGCACGATGATGATGGAACGGACAGGGATGGGAATGCCCGGACTGGGCGTTCCGGGGATGACGACTCCCCATGTTGGTGCGCCGACTGCGGTGCCCTCGACTATGATGGTGCCGCGCTCCACATTCAAGGTCGAGAGATGTACGGGTGGCTTCAAGATCCAGTGCTACTGCGACGACAAGGTCGCATGCAGCATGGTGCAGAACCTCTGTAGCATGCTGTCCGGCGGCATGTGCAGCTGCTGCGTCATGCTCAACGGCATGACTGTCTGCCACTACAATCTGACCATGGGGATGTGCAAGTATGAGATGACCGAGGACGGCGTCTGCATTACCTGCACGACCGGCGACACGAAGTGCTGCGAAATGATCCAGGCATGCTGCGATTGTCTCTCCTGCTGCCTGGAGGCCGGCTGCACCTGCTGCGTCCTCATCAGCAACAGCCCGGTCTGCTGCGGCACCAAGCACAGCGCCAAGACCAAGACCAAAAGCTAACGAATCGGCGTGTCAGCCCGCAGCCCCAGCAAGGGTTCTCTCTGCCCTTGCTGGGGTCGCGGGCTGTCAGCAACGGCTTTTTCGGCCCCCGTTGAGCCATTCTCGCGCCATACCTTTCGTCCTGCCATTGACGCCGTGTCGCTGCCGAGCCATGCTGAAATCGTGGTTCGTCTGGTAGTGCCGTGCCGTCTCCGAGGTTTGCCGATGCGTCGTACATTGTTTGCGCTCCTCGCCCTGGCCGCCGTGCTGGTCCTGACCGCCCGACTCTCCGCGGCGGATACCCCACTCGACCCCGGACTGAAGCCCGGCAAAACCGAGGTTCCCGGTCCGTTCTGCCCCTTCAACGTCACCGGCAACGAAAAGCACCGTGGGACTTACCATAGCCTGGTAAGCGAACACGGGCTCAACCCGGTAGCGCTCGTCCTCGTACGCGGCGTCGAGCCAGGACCGAAACTGTTGACCCTGCTGCAGCAGCTCGATGCGCTGGTCGACAAGAACCGGGACCTGGGATTCGGCAGTTTCGTCGTCTTCCTCAGCGACGACATCATGGACCTTCTCAAGGAGGACGCAAAGCGCGAAGCAGCGGCGGCGACCGTGCTCGACAAGACCGGCAAGCTCAAGCACGTGGCAGCGGCCGTGGACCTAACGGCCCACGTGAAGGACGGCTTCAAGCTGAACGACAAGGCGGAAGTGACCGTGCTCTTCTACAACAAGCTGCGCGTCGAGAGCGCGCATGCTTTCGCCAAGGATGCGCTCAACGATGAGGCGATCAAGAGCATCGTGGATGAGATGAACGGCAAGCTCGCGGCGCTTCGCGTGCGGGCGACGGGGAAGATGAAGTAGCCTCCCGAGTTCCGCCGCTTGCGGCTTGGCGTTTGCCTGGCGGCGCCAAGCCGCAAGGGGCAGAACTCGACTTGATTATAACAAGGCATTTACGCCCCATACTTGCCGAGGCGCTGCGCATGTGCCAGCGCCAGCGGCAACAGGTACATCGCCTGGAACTGCCCCAGGCCGCCGTGCAGGCAGTACGATTCGCCGAACTCCGTCACCGCGTCGGGCCGGCAGGTCCTCGCCCACAGCAGCGTCGGTACCGGGTGCCAGCTGTGACTGCGTAACTTACTCGGCGTGCTATGATCGCCGGTTACAATCAGCACGTTCGGATTCAGCGCCCGTATTTTCGGCAACTCGCCATCCAACCGCTCGATCATCTCCACCTTCGCTGGAAAGTTGCCGTCCTCGCCGGTGCTGTCCGTGTATTTGTAATGGAGGAAGAAGAAGTCGTACTGGTTCCATAGCTTCCGTAGTGTCTCGACTTGGTCGGCCAGCGTGGCGCCGCAGTCGGGCACGTCCATGCCGACCAGCCGCGCCAGGCCGCGATACATCGGATAGACAGCGATCGCCACGGGCCGAACACCGTATACCTCCTGCATCGTATCAATCTTCGGATACCGGCTGAAGCCACGCAGCGTGACCATATTTGTCGGCGCGTCCTTCTCCAGCACGCGCCTCGCCTCGGCCACGAAACGGTTGACGAGGCGGGCGCTGTTCTCCGACGCCGGATCGGCGCCGCGGGCCTCGAGTGGCTTGTGGCCGGTCTGCTGCGGGTCGGTATCGTTGACCGCGTCGCCGAGATTGTCGCCGCGGAAGACGACGACAAAACGGTGCTCGCGCACCGGCTCAACGAAGAGTTCGACGCCGGGGAAGTGGACCTCCTGCAACTTGCGGCACGCGGCCACGCAGCGTTCGGTCGTCGGCCGGCCGGCACGACGGTCGGTGATGATGCCCTGGCCATCGACCGTGCAGAAGTTGCCCCGCATGGCCAGGTCGCGCGGACCGACGGTGAAGTTGATGCCGAGTGCCTCGAGAATCCCCCGACCGATGCGATGCTGCAACGGGTCGTAGCCGAACAGGCCGAGGTGACCCGGCCCGCTGCCGGGGGTGATGCCGGGCAGAACAGGGGTGCTCAGGCCGCAAACGCCTTCGCGGACACAGGCATCGAGGTTCGGAGTGCGAGCCGATTCCAGCTCAGTCTTGCCGTTCGGTTCCAGCGGCAGACCACCGAGTCCGTCGGCCACCAGGAGGACGATCTTCGTGTCGGCCGGCTCACGCAACTCGCGGATCAGGTTGTGAATGTTCATGAGAGGAGTTTACCTGTGAGAAGCCGCGGAGTACAGTATCGGCAGTCGATCGTCGAGCGCCGACACTGGGAGCCGTCATGCAACTGCCAGATGAAGCTATTACTTACGAGTACCAGGGACTCCTGGTGCCCCCGTCGGAGGACTGGGTCCCAGTGGCCGAGTTACGTGCCCGCAACTTCCTGCCCGCCGCCCGGATCAGGGAACTGGCGCCGCGGCTGATGCAGGTCCGCAGCCAGGTAGCGACCGAGCGCGACTTGACCCAGGTGCCCGCCGAACTGCAGCCGCTCGACGCCGGCTTCATCGACCTGCCTCAGAAGACCCTCGACCAGCACCGCCGTCATCCCGACACCAGCGTCCTCGGCCGTATCCTGAGCCGCTCCACCCAGCTCCGCGGCGAGGCCGACCGCGTGGTCATCCTCGGCATCGGCGGTTCCTACCTGGGCGCCCGCGCCCTGTTCGACGCGCTGCGCAGCAGCTACCACAACGAACTGCCGCCGGAGACGCGCCTCGGAGTGCCGCGCATCTACTTTGAGGGCAACAACGTCGATAACGACGCTCTGCAGGACCTGCTTGACCTGCTGCAAACCACCTGCGTCGATCCGGAGATCCGCGAGGAGCGCTGGGGGGTCATCGTTATCAGCAAGTCGGGCGGCACCCTGGAGACGGCGGCGGCCTATCGCGTCTTCCGCCGCGACGCCACCGAGTATTACGGTCCGCGCTCGCCGCTGCTGAAGCAGCTGTTCGTGCCGGTCACCGGCGCGGCCGGCAAGCTGCGCGACCTGTCCAGGGCCGATGGCTACACCGACGACGAAATCTTCACGATCCCGGACAACGTCGGCGGTCGTTACTCGGTCCTGACGCCGGTGGGCCTGTTGCCCGCGGCGGTCATGGGCCTGGACGTTCGGGCGCTGCTGCAAGGGGCGGCGGCCATGACGCGGCGCTTCCTGGATGAGCCATTCGAGCACAACCCGGTGCTCCAGTACGCCGGTGTCAATTATCTGATGAGCGAGGAATTCGGCAAGCCTGTACGCGTGCTGTCGATCTGGTCGAAGAAGCTCGAAGCGCTGGGGTTGTGGTACGACCAGCTCCTCGCGGAAAGCCTTGGCAAGATGGGACGAGGACCAACCCCCATCACTGCCGTGGAGACGCGCGATCTGCACTCGCGCGGTCAGCAGCAGCAGGAAGGGACACGTGACAAGCTCGTCAACAACCTCGTGGTGAAGGCGCCGCGGACACCGCCGATCGCCGTCGGCATGGCGGACCGCAACGAGGATGGGTTGAATGCGCTCTCGCGGAAGACGCTGCCGGACATCCTGAACGCGGCGCTGCTGGGGACCAACCAAGCGTATCACGAGGTAGCGCGGCCGACCGCTGACCTCGTGGTGCCGACGCTGTCGGAGCACACGCTTGGGCAGCTGATGCAGATGCTGATGCTGGCAACCGTCGTGGAAGGCCGCCTGATGGGCATCAACCCGTACGGGCAGCCGGGCGTCGAGGCGTACAAGCGCAACATGCAGGCGAGGCTGAAGGGCTAAAACGACCTGGCCCGATCACCTGTTGGCGTGATAGACGACGCGATCGTAATGGCGCCAGACGCGGCGCAGGGCGCCGCTGTGACTGCTGACCGCCTCGATCGTCTTGAAGCCAAGCTTGCGCAGCATCTGTTCGAGGCACTTCTGGTTAAACAGCCACCAGGAGCGGTTTTCGTTGGGCTGGTCGCCGCCGATGTAGACCATCAATGGCCGCTCATCCGTTTCGCCCGCCATGTCCTGCGCGATGATCAGGGTTCCGCGACAGAGGGCCGCCAGCCGATCGAGGGCCGGGAAGGGCGCCCAGGTGTGCGGCAACACGTCACCGACGAAAATCAGGTCGAAGGCGTCCACGCCGAGCGTGGCGGGAGACAGGTCGTAGATACGGGAATAACAACGCCGGACGCTGGAGTGCAGCGCATTGCGGCAAAAGGCGAAGGGGCCCTCCAGGTGGAAGAAATGAGCCTGTTCCAGCGTCTTCGCTCCATGCACCGTCCGCAGACAATCGAGTGTCTGTTCCCGTTCCGGAGTGATCATGTCCCAGTCGGCCAGGGAAGGTAGTTCGAGGGAAACGACGTGCGCCCCGCGTCTCTCGAACTCGAATGCGAAGAAGCCGGTGGCCGAGCCCACGTCCAGCACGTTCATGCCGGTCATGTCGTCGGGGAACTGGAAGGCCGATACGCAGCCGCGATAGTCGTAATCCCCCGGCGTGACGAGACCCTTGCCGAGGTCGATGGTGTGATACCAGTAATAGGCGCTGAGATCGCCGACCCCGAGGTCGCGTGTCTTTTCCTGGAAATCCCGCACCAATTGCTCGTACTCCGCCCGGGCGCGGACGATCGCATTCGGATCGTATCGTTTCGGCCTGCTGGGAAAGATCTTGTTGACGGTGCGCCGGCAGAGTCCCGAAACACCTTCCCGAGCCAGAATCGAGCCCGCGCGCTGGTACAGGTTCATGAACGGTGTCCCCTACGCCATTGAGAGCCGGTGCCACCTCCTGGCGGCATGGGGGACGCCCTATACGTTCGGGCCGGCAGCGGGTCAAGGCCAGCAGACCCGTCCGCACTTCGACGAGCCCGCGGCGCCGGCAAGAGAACCAGGAATCACTTGGTGGCGCTACGGGCTAACAGGTCATGCGGGCTGCGGCTTCTGGTGCCGATATAGCAGCCGGCCGCACGCCGCAGCGCCGATGAAGCCCGCCTCGCTGCCGAGCTTGGCATAACGGATCTGCGTCTTCGCCGCCGGCACCGGGAAGGCCAACCGCTGCACGTGCCAGCGAATCCGCTCCAGGAATGGATCGCCTGCCGCGATCATGCCGCCGGTGAAAACGATTATGTCTGGATCAATACTGTGCATCATGTTCATGGCGCCAACCGCGAGGTAGAATGCCGTCTCCTCGACGATCTTCTCGGCCAGTGCATCGCCCTGCGCCGCCGCGTCGAAGATGTGTTTCGACGTCAGTTCAGAGACCTCCCGCAGCATGGACCGGCCGCTATAAGCGGCCAGGGCATCATGCGTCCGCTTCACGACCGACGTTGCGCTGGCGTATGCCTCGAGGCAGCCCCAGCGGCCGCAGCTGCACTGCCGCGGGTTGGTAATCTCGATCTTCATGTGCCCCAGTTCGCCACCGTGGCTATGTTCCCCTTCCAACACGAGGTCGCCAATGATAATGCCGCCGCCGACTCCGGTGCCCAGCGTGAACATCACCATGCTATGGGCTTCCTTGCCGGCGCCGACCCAGAACTCACCGTAAGCTGCGGCGTTGGCATCGTTCTGGAAGGCGGTCGGCAGGCCAAAGACCTTACGTATGTGGTCGCGCACCGGGACATTGCGCCACGGCTTGAGGTTCGGCGGCTCGAGGATCATGCCGGCGGGAATGTCCATGGTGCCGGGCGTGGCGACACCAATGGCGGCGACGTCATGCATGCCGAACCCGGCGGCGGCAACGGCCTGGCGGATCGTCTCGCACATGCGTTCCAGGCCGAATTCCTGACCGCGCTCGGCCTCAGTGTCGAGACTGACGGCGCTGAGCGGTTGGCCGTCGTCATCGACGACGCCGCCCTTCATACTGGTGCCGCCGACGTCCAGGCCGGCAAAATAGGGAGGTTTGCTCATGAGAGTGATCTCGAGACCAGGGTCGTTTGCGGGGTAATGTATCAAAGCGCCCTATTTCGGCGAGCGCGCGCAGTTTGCCAAACTAGCCCGAAGAGCCAACCCGCGGCGCAAGTAAGGGCAGATAAACTCGCTTGGGCGCGCTTCGGGCTAGTTGGAAAGGCCGCCTACCCCTTATAATCCGACCCCCGCCGTATTTTGCGGCGCCGGCACTCGTCCGCGAGGAACAAGGGAATGTTCCGCCATCTCAACCATCGCCTCGGCCATCATCTCCTGCTGCTGGGGGTGATGGCCGGGCTTAGCCTGCCGAACCTGGGCGTTCCTAGCCTGTGGGACATCGACGAAGGGAACAACGCCGAGGCTGCCCGCGAGATGCAGGCCACCGGCGACTTCGTCGTGCCGAAGTTCAACTGCCAGCTCCGCGTCGATAAGCCGGCGCTGCTGTATTGGCTGCAGGTCGGCGCTTATCGCGCTTTCGGCGTTGGCGAGTTCGGCGCCCGCTTGCCGTCGGCCGTTTCTGCCATGTTTGCGGTGCTCGCCGCCTACGAACTGGGGCGGCGCATGTTTGGCAAACCGGCGGGTCTGCTCGGCGGCATTATCTTGGCGAGTACGGTCGGCTTCGACGTGGCGGCACACTTCGCCAATCCCGACGCTCTGCTCAACGCCTGCACCGTGCTGACGCTTCTCTTCTTCTGGCTGGGCCTGGCGCATTGGAGCCGGCCGCTGTTCGTCCCGATGGGAATCTGCATGGCACTCGGGGTCCTCGCCAAGGGGCCCGTCGGTCTCGTGCTGCCGCTAGCGGTCTGCAGCCTTTTCTTGCTGTGGACACGCCGGCTGCGCTGCTTGCTCGATCGCCGGCTGCTCCTCGGCATGTTGACCTTCACCCTGGTCATGGCGCCCTGGTTCGCCTGGGTCGGCTCGGATACGAAAGGTGAATTCCTGCGTGGCTTTCTCCTGGGGCACAACGTCAATCGTTTTCTCAGTCCGATGGAGAACCACCGCGGTCCGTTCTGGTACTACGGCGCCATCCTCCTGGCAGGCTTCCTGCCGTGGTCGATTTTTCTGGGACCGACCGTCTGGTACGGACTGAAGACGCTGTGGAAACCAGGACCGGAGCCGGCCGACCCCGTGCCGCTCGCGGAGCTGGCCCCACGGCTGCTCTGGTGCTGGATTACGGTCTATTTCGTGTTCTTCTCGCTGGCCGCCACGAAATTGCCGAACTACATCTTGCCGCTGTACGCTCCGTTGGCGCTCCTGACCGGCTGGTTCCTGAAGCGCTGGTGGAGCGGTGAAGTTCAGCCGGCCGCCTGGGTGCTGCCCTGCGGACTGGTCCTGCTGGCGCTTGTGGGCGTGGTCATCACGACAATGCTCGGCCTGGGATCGCGCGTGCTGGGGAATGACGTGCCGGACCTGCAGGCATGGGCGGTGTTCGGCACGGTACCAATCCTCGGAGCTGTCGGCGCGGGCTGGTGCCTGTGGCGGCGGTGGCGCGCAGCCGTGCTCGGCGTGCTCGCCGCGACCGCCGTGGTATTCTTGGGTGCTCTCGGCGCCAGCGGCAGCGCCGCGCTGGAGCCGCAGAAGGCGCCGCGTTCCCTGGCCCGTGCTTTGCGGGCAGCCCAGACCGAACAGGAGATCCGCATCGGCTGCTACGACTATTTTCAGCCAAGCCTCGTATTCTACTGTGGGCGCATGGTCGATAGGCTCGAGAGGCCGGCCGAGACGCGTGAGTTCCTGCGCAACCCCCTGCCGGTGTATCTCATCGTGTCGGCGCCGGCCTGGGAACAGTTGAAAGGACAGATCAAGGGGCCGTACCGTCTGCTAGCCCGTCAGCGCGACTTCTATCGGAAATGTGACGTGTTGTTGGTGACGAACAAATGAGTCCGCTTGCGGATTAGCGAACGGGATCGCTAACCCGCAAGCGCTAGGAGAATTGATCACTTCGTCTGGAAACTGCCAATCGTCATCTGCCGATCCAGTTCCAGTTTGAAGTCGTAGCGCACGACCATCGCCTTCTCGCCATTCTTGGCCGGCTCGACCTTCAGGTCCCAGCGCAGCAGGTTGTTCGGGCGCTGCTCGCGGACGTAAACTGCATCGGCGCTCAATTCCGGCTCGGTCTTGCCCAGCGTGACGCCAATCGTCTCGTTCTCGGCGTGCGGGAGCCGATCCCACAGTTGCAGGTTAACCGGCTCGCTCTTGTAGCTGTTGACCAGAATGCGGTAATCGTACTTTAGCACCTGGTTGCCGCCCTGCATCGCCCGCGCCTTGTCCTGGATCTGCCGATTCACCTGTAATTGCGGATCGACGCCGAACCCCGCCGTGAACTGCTCGCCGATGGCCACCAGCGGCAGGTCCATCCGGCCGACGAAATCCATGCCCTGGTACATCGTCGCCTCGCCCGGCAGGAGAACCTGCTTGCTCTTGTTCGTCAGGTTCGCCAGCCGGTAGACGTGCGACGTCAGCACGGGCACGGCCTTGTAAAAGTACTCCGGCTCCATGGTCAGCTTTGCCACCTCGAGCACCTGCTCGTCATTCCGGGATGGCACCGTCAGCTTCGTTTCGAGGTGATAGGTTACGCTCTGACCTTCGCTCCCCGACATGCTCTTGGATTGTTTCTGCACCTCATCGCGGTTGAGCAGCAGGAATTCGTTCGTCTGCTCCAGGGCCGACGCCTGGTTGATGAGATCGCTGCCGCTCATCGTGTTCTTGGCGTTGTATTCGTGCGCTGCCTGACCGCGCAGCCCTTGCGCCTTCTGGAAGTTATCTTTCTGCGCCGCCGGGTTGGCCGGCATGTCAACCGGCATGGGTTGCCCACTTGCCCTTGGCATCACGGCCACGTCGAGCATCTTCAGTTCCGGCGGGGCTGCATTGAGCATCGGCTGCGCCGTGGACAGGATCAGGTTAACGTCCTTCCAGTCTTCGCCGCTCTGCTGCACGACGGCTGCCAGGTACTCCACCTGCACCGGCTCCTTCTCGTCTTTGCCGGCGCGGAACTTGTACTGCGGCCGCCACGCCGCCGTTTCGACCAGATAGTTCAGGCGGATCTTGCCCTGAACGGGATTCTTCTTGTCCACGATGATGATCCCGTCGCGTTCCACCTTGCTCGTGCCGGCCGTCAGTTCCTGCATCTGCCGCTTGAGAAACTCCATCTGCTCCTGGTTTGTTTGCAGTTGCTGCTGAAGGTCGACCTGCTCCTTCGTCTTCTCGCTGCGCGTATCCATGACGTACTTGGTCAGCGTGATGACTGTCTCGCCGTTGAGCGTCGCCTTCTCCGTGCTGTGCTGCGTTGTCGCGGCGGTGAAGTTCTCCAGCTTGCCGAGCAGCGTGAGGTTCAGCTTGATCGCATCCAGCGACGCCTTGGTCTTCTCTGCCTCGGTCATCCGGTCCTTGATCTGGGCCTCCAGCTTGCGGACCTCCTCACGCGTATCTTCCTTGATGGGACGGGTCCGGAAGCGCGTGGTCAGGACGGTGACGCCGTCGCTGCCTTCGGAGTAGAGCGAGCTGTTGACGGTCCGGGGCGGCAGCGGCGTGACGATAAGTTCCATGGTGCCGACCCCCGGGGGCACCTCAACCTCGCGCGTTACCAGCGCGGTAGTCCGGTAGACGGTGACCTGACTGATGCGGCTGCCGGCGCTCTTGGCTATCTCCGGCGCGGCCCCTTCTTTCTTAACCTCGGCCTGGACGAACAGGGTCGTGCCGGCCACTCCGAAAGCCAGGAGCAGCGCGGACAAAATGAACCACTTTTTCATGGACGTCTCCTTTCGCATATGCGGAACAGGTTCGATTGAAGAGGGAAATACGCGCTTGCCGGCAACATTACTTCGTCAGCTGCCACAATCGCAGGGTTTTCTCGGAGGTACCGGTCAGCGCGCGCGTGCCGTCGGGACTGAAGGCGACACACCAGACGCTACCGCTGCCAAAACGGGCCAATTCGCGGCCGGCATCCACGTCCCAGAGCCGCAACGCGGCGGCGCCGCCCTGGTACTGAGTGTTGCCGGACAGGATGCGCTTGCCATCGGGACTGAAAGCAACACAGGCAACCGTCGCAGGCTGGTCCGCGAAGTGCCGCAGTTCCTTGCCGGTCACCGCGTCCCACAGACGCACGGTGCGATCGCTGCCGCCGGAAACGATCCGGCGACCATCGGCAGAGAACGCCACGGCATGCACGGCGCGAACGTGGCCGGTGAAGCGCCTCGCCTCGCGGCCTGTGTCCGCCGCCCACAGACGGAGTGAGCCGTCCAGACCGCCCGACAGGAAGGACCGGCGATCCGGAGAAAAGGCGAGACAGCTGACCGCTTCGTTGTGTCCCGTGCAGCAATACATCTCCCGGCCGGTATCGCTATCCCAAAGACGCAGAGTGTGGTCCCAGCTCCCGGAGAGGATACGGCGGCCCTCCGGGCTGAAGGCCACACTGGCGACCCGGTCGGTGTGCCCCGTAAATCGCCGCAGTTCCTTGCCGGTCGCCACGTCCCACCGACGAACCGTGCGATCGCTGCCGCCCGAGAGAATCGAGCGGCCGTCCGGGGCGAATGCGACGCAGAGAACCTCGTCCGCGTGGCCAATGAAGCGACGCAACTCCTTGCCGCTGGTCACGTCCCAGAGACGCAGCGTCTGATCGTCGCTGCCCGACACCGCCTGCCCGCCATCGGGAGAAAACGCGATGCAGCTGACTTGGCCAGTACGGCCCGAGAAGGGGCGAAATGCGGCGCCACCACTCAGGCTGGCAACGGCTGTGGCCGATCCCTGGTCGCGCGGCAGGTCGGCAAAGGCCGCCTGGAAGGCGGAACGCTGGACCGTGCCGCCCTTTACGAGCAAGCTCCCCAGCGGACGCGACAGAGCGGGGGATTCGCGCAGCCGAACGGCAAACTGGTCCGCGGGTAGTCCCGCCTCGGCGGCGGCGGCGGCGAGATCGAGCGGTGCCTCGTACTGCAAGGCAACGGCGCTCACTGGCTCTGCATCGTCGGGCTGCACGCCTGTCTTTGTCAGCGCCTTGACGAAACGGTCCACATCTTCCTGGAGCAGTGCCCGCAGAGTGGCCTCGGGCGGATAGAGTGCCTTCACGGTGGCGAGGTCGGCCGGCGCGAAGGCCGAGAGGTTCTTGAGGACGTGGGCCCGGACCTGGTCGGCCTTGGGGATGAGGCCGCGGACGTGGCACGACATGCACGATAGGCCCGTCTCGACGGTGCGATCGGGCCGGCGTGGGTCGCTAACGATCGCGATCGGCGCCCGGTCGAGGCGCCGCCCGGTGCCATCGACGAGGAGATAGCCCTGCAAGCCGTTCGGCAGGTGGAAGAGTAGTTCGCCGCCGGCATGGATGAAGCCGTTGCGGCCGGACAGCGGACCAAGTGGGCGCTCAAAAAGATTCTGTCTCTCCGTGTTATCCGAGAAATCATAGCTGCGCCAGTAGGCACCGTACGCCGCGTCATGGCGCTCGATGAGCCGATTGTTGCGCGACACGCCGGATTCGTTGAAGCCCGCCCGGGCGGCGTTCTCGTCCTGCAGGTTGGCGAAGACCTCGACGCGCAGTTGCCGTTCCAGCTCGCGATCGCTGGAGGGGAGTTCTAGCAGGTCGTGATACAGCGGCGGCCGCGACGCAGTAGCGACGAACCAATCGGCCCGCAGGTGCGGCAACTCGCAGTTCGTGGCAGTGGCAAGGGCCCGCGCGTCGGCAACGTCGCTGGAGCGGTAGGAGTATACGGCGATGAGGCGGTCCCAGGCGCGGGCCGGCCATCGGTAGTGGCGCAAGTCGAGTCGCAGGATCGTCCAGGCGGGATCGACCGGTTGCGGCACGGCGATGCGCGGCTGCCAGGAGAGGCTGTTGACCAGCTTGGCGACTGCGTGGCGGCAGGTCTGTAACTCCTCCTCGGTGCGCCGGCGTTGTACAGGTGCGTCAGCGTGAGGTAGCGGGTGAAGCGACGTTGACCGGGGTCGAGAGAATACAAATCGGCGAGAATGAGGCGCCGGACGGCGGCGTCGCCAAGGAAGGAGCGCGGTCCGACCGGTGGTCGCGCGGTGGGAGCGCCGGCCTCGATCCAGTGGCGCAACACGGCCAGGTCTTCGCCGCTGGGACGCGGCTGCTGCTTCGCCGGCGGCATTTCTCCCTTTTCGATGCGCTGGAACAGTTCGGACTCGGCTGGCTTTCCCGGGACGACCTTGCCGCGAGCAACGAGGCGGTCGCGGTCAAGGACGTAGGCGAATCCGCCCTTGGCGGAGCCCTCGCGGCCGTGACAGCGGTGACAGTGGTTTGCCAGAACCGCCTGCGCCCGCGAGGCCAGTGCGACCTCGCCCGCAAAACCGGCACCGGCGACGAGAACCAGAACAACGGCGGCGGGATAAATGGCTGACTTCATGCCGGATTCTCCGCGACGAGAGACAGTACAAAGACCTTCTCATCATGGAGTCTCGGGGCAAAAGGATCAAGTAACGGGTTTGTAACATCCGCCAGGTCGCGAGGCTCTGCCTGGCCAGGGAGGTCTCCTGTCCGCGCAGGACAGTGGAAGCGGAGCTTTCAGGGCAAGACGTTTCAAGGCAGTACCTGGGAATGAGAACAATAGTGGTCCGCCAAGGCGTATTTGACGCATTGCAGCGACATCTTGCCGCTTTCATTCAAGCGGCAAGATGTCGCTGCTACGTGTCAGTCTTTGGTTGTCGCTCCACTAGGCCGCGAGTGGTTTGCGCGGGCGCGACTCCAGGTTGAGCGTCGTCCGCACCGCATACGACTTCTTACCCTGGCACTCGAAGTACGTCCGCGCCAGTAGTTCGCCGAGCAAACCCATGGAGATGAACTGCACGCCCACCACCTCGAGCACGCCGCTGAAATAGAGCAGCGGATTGCCGGTCATCAGCACGCGCGGGCTCCAGTAGTACTTCATACCGATCGTTGCCAGCAGACTGAGTACGCCGCCGGCCATGCACAGCAGACCCACCGTGCCGAGCACGTGCATCGGCCGGGTCAGGTAACTGTGCAGGAACTTGACCGTAATAAGATCCAGGAACACGCGAACCGTGCGCGTCAGGTTGTACTTCGTCTTGCCGGCGGTGCGCGGATGATGACGGACAGGGATCTGCGCCAGCCGGGCGCCGCACTGTTGCGCCAGCACCGGGACGAAACGGTGCATCTCGCCATACAGCGACAGTTCCTCGGCCAGGTCGCGACGCAGGGCCCGCAAGGTGCAACCCATGTCGCGGATCGCGACGCCGGTCACGTTGCGGATTAGCCAGTTCGCCGCCAGGCTCGGTACTTTGCGGATCAGAAAATGGTCCTGCCGCTTCGCCCGCAGCCCCAGCACCGCATCGTAACCCTCGTGCAGTTTGGCAAGCAGCTCGGGAATGTCGGCGGGGTCGTTTTGCAAGTCGCCGTCCATCGTGACGAGAACGGCGCCGCTCGACCAGTCGATGCCGGCCTGCAGCGCCGCCGTCTGGCCGAAGTTGCGCCGCAAGCGCACCGCCTTGATGCGCGGATCGGCGGCGGCCAGCTCCACCAACACCGTGAAGGAGCTGTCCGTGCTGCCGTCGTCCACGACGACAACTTCGTACTCCAGACCGAGCGGCAGCAGCGCCTGGCGCAGACGCTCATGCAGCGGCCGAAGATTGTCCTGTTCGTCCCTGATCGGAATGATCACCGACAGATCCATGATCGGCTTGCTCCTGCAACAGGTTCTCGGCCGGTTCCGTTTCATCGGCCGGCGGACGGGAATGACGCCCGTAAAGGTAAGGGCCGACGCCGGTGAGGCTGACGACCGTGTACGTGAGGAACCAGAGGAAGGCCAGGCTGATCGCCGTGCCCGAGCCAACGCCCAAAGGCGCCAGCAGCACAACCGTCGCTCCCTCACGGACCCCCATGCCGTTGACACTGATCGGCACCAGAGTCAGGATCGCCACCAACGGCACCAGGATCCAGTAAAAGGAGGCCGGCACCGGCGCGTCGATCGCCCGGCCGACCAGCCACACAACCAGCACGTTTGCCGCTTGCACAACCGCCGACAGGAAGGTCGTGCTCGCGAGCACGCCCGGGTTCTGCCAGTAGAGACGCAGCACCGCCGTCAGCTGCGCGCTGAAGCGGACGAGGCGGGAGTGCAGCCGTGGGAAGCGACCGCCCGGCCAGGGGACACGCGCGATGACCGGCAGAGCCAGCGCCGCCAGCAGGCCACAGGCGGTCAGCCCCCAGACGCTCCACGGCACCCAGGCGGGCAGTGACAACGGGCAAACAGCGGCGGCGACGCAAGCGATGACGAGCAGCACCATCAGGCCGCTGAGTCGTTCGACGAAGACGCTCAGGAAGGCCGCCATGCGCCGGCCACTACCGCCGTCGAGATACCACGCCCGGACAACGTCGCCCCCCACCGAGGTCGGCAGCACCAGGTTGAAGAACATGCCGATGTAATAGAAGCCCACGAACTGGTCCAGCGACTGGCGGAAGCCGAGCGGCTGGGCGAGCCATTGCCAGCGCAGACTGCTGACGACCTGGGTCAGCACGTAGATGCCGACGGCCAGTAGCCAGATGCCCCAGTGCAGGTGAGTGAAGGCGTCAGCGACCTGCTGCCAGTTCGTTCGCCAGGCCAGCAGGCCCAGGAGGACCACGCTGCACACCAGGCGCAGTTTCTTGTTCACGGACTTCCAACTCCTGTACCAGAGGTTCCGACCCGGTTTGATAGAAGAAGCATTGCTGTTCGTCCACCATGTCGGCGAGCAGGTAATACTTCCCCGGCCGTTCGAGGCTTGGCAAGACCAAGGTCAGGTCGATGCTTCCGCCCGGCGGCACGTCGGCGGCGAACAGTCCGGCCCGCCCCGAGCCCTTGTGACGGTAATGGTCATCATAAACATGGAACGCCAGGTGGATGCCTGCCTCGCTGTCCGGTTGTAGGTGCCAGATCTGCCGCGACGTATTATGAGCGCGTAGGTGCACGGCAACTGGCCTATGCCGCGCCAGGACCGGAGCCGGCTCCAGCCATTCGAGCCGGCACCTGCATGGTCCGGCGCAGTAGCCCGCTGCGATCCAGCGTCGGAATGCAGCAGGCGAATGCGTCAGCCCCTGTTCGCGCAGCCAGACTGTGTAGAGGCTGAAGAACCAGTCGAGGTTGCTTGGTCGACCCAGCGCCAGATGGCCGTAGCGCAGCCCCAACTGGCGCCGCGCCTCGGCGTACCCGACCCCGTTTTGCAGTAGCAGGGCTACCGCGGAAGCCAGGCCCGTGCGGTCGGCGCCGCGCTGGCAATGAAAGACGATCGGATACTCGCAGCGATCGAGCGCCTCGACCAGGCGACGCACCTCGGGCGCCGACGGCAAACGACCCGCCGAGAAACAAATGTCTTCCTGGGCCACGTCGTTGCGCTGCGAAACCCGGCATTCGTCGAGATACCACGGGAAGGGATTGCAGCAGCCGCGCAGGTTGATGACGGTGCGAATACCGTAAGCCTGGATGAGGTATTCCAGGTGTTCGGGCGAGGGCTGGGCGGTGCGATACACGCGCCCCGGGAGCACCGCGTGGAAATTGCCTCCCGCCGTCACATGGACCATTTCGAGTAGCACGGCTACCACCAGGCCCGTGGCACAGCCGGCGAACGCTGAGCGCAACCAGGAGCGGGGGGAGCTGCGCCGTGACGATTCAGTGGTACCATCGGGTGCAGTCATGCGAATCCATTCGCGTCAGTCCGTCCACAAGGCGGAGCCGCGCACGGCCTGCATTCCCAGGCTCCCGCCTCGGAACGAGAGACGCCACGTCCGGGACCGCGGTCAAGACGCGAATCATGCCAGAAGGTGGCGGGGGAGGCTAGGCCGATCTGCCCGTCCGGCAAACTGGGGCGATGGCGTGGAGAGGGCGAAGTTTGCCGATTGTGCGGGTCCTGCGGAAAAGGCGAGTGGAGCGCTGCGGATGGTTCGGCGTTTTTCTCACACCTTTTCCGGGCGGGCGGCCGATTCTAATTGTGCCGGACGCGGCGGTCCTTGGACGAGGCACTTGCAAGACAATGCCTGGTTCGCGGTTCCGGCTGTCGAATAAGGGAGTTCAGGGGGCCGTTCTGCCGCCTCGAGGATCGCCCAGGGAGTGCGAACGGTTCGGGGATCAACTGTCAGTCAAAGGAGTGGCGATGAAACGGTTTGCCTTGATCGCATGCACCCTCGTGTGCTTGGCCCTGACGGCGGTTCCGGCCCGCGCCAGCTGGGCGGCCCTGTCGTACAGCGGCTATCAGCCCTGGTGGAACATTTTTGCCCATCGCAACAAGTGCATGACGCCCGAAGAAGAGCGGCTGCAGAAGTTCTGGCACGACTACTACTGCGCCCTGAAGAACTACTACTGCGACCTGGATCACATTGACTGGGTGGCCTATTACAAGAATCACGGCTACCAGATCAATGGCAACTGCGGCGGCGCGGGTGGCTGCTGCCAGCGGATCAACTACGCTCCAGTGTTCGTGGCCCCGACGATGCAGTGGGCCGTGCCGAACACCTGCCTCGGCGGCCCGCCGTGTGGTCCGGGTGGTGGCTGTTGTGGCCCGATGGGCCCCGGCGGCTACGGCCCCGGGCCGGGTTACGGGAACTAACCTCCCCTGCTCCTGGCAGTGATGATTCCGCTGCCGACACAGCCAGAGACCATGGCCTCTCCCCAGGGGCCAGGTCTCTGGCTTTTGTCGTTTGCCAGCACGCCTTTCCCCATCCTCCTTTTCCCACCTTCTCACTGCACATTTTTTGCACTGCCTCACCGCCTCAGCCCCGTTCCGGTCCCGACGTGGGGTAGAGTTGACCAAGGCGATCGCACGCCTGCTCATTGGATGAGTTCCCACGAAAGGAGGCGCCCGTGAAAGCGACCGTTTGCTGGCTGGGAGCGCTGCTACTGGCCGGTGCGGTGGTTCCTGCCAGTTCCGCCCAACCTTGCTCCACTCCCTGGTATCCTCGACCGGCGGCTCCCGACGCCTGCGGTCCCGGCTTCTACTGTTGCGGTCCGTGCGGCGCCTGTTATGGGCCGAACTACTGGCTACGGCCGTATTGCGAGCCGTTCGCCGGCTTCGTCCCTCCACCCGGCCGAAGGGTTCCATCTCCTCAGGAGCGCGGCGCCCGGCCAGGTCTGACGCCGCCGCCGTACTACGGTCAGCCGGCGGGCGGACCTGGTGGCCCCCCTGGTTCGCCGCTATTCCCGACCCACCCTTACGCCCGCGGTCCGCGCGATTACTTCATGCTCGACTTGCAATAGGCGTCTACGAGCCGCTTGCGCTACTTGTGTAGCCGCGACGCGCGGCGGAGCGCTGCTTGCGTTTCGCGAAGCGTAAACGTGTCGCGGCTACACAAGAGCGGCTCAGGACCGTCCCTCCAGTTCAGCGGCTCAGGACCGTCCCTCCAGTTCCGCGAGCTTTCGCCGCAAATCTTCCGGCAGCGACACCTTTTCGCCGCGCACGTAGTGATACGACACGACGACGCCTTGCCCTTCTGCCGCAACCGCCTCCAGCTTCCGGCTTACCACGCGATGTTCCAGCGTAAAGCGGTCCTCTTCAACGGAGATAACCCGCGCAGCGATAGCGACGATATCGGGATACGTCAATGCCTTGCGGAAGCGAGCCTGCGTCGAAGCCAGAATCGGACCCACGCCAGTCGCCTCCTCGTACTCGAACCAGCCCAAGCGCTTGAAATACTCCAGCCGGGCGTTCTCGAACCAGCGGAAATAGACGACATTGTTGACGTGCTGGTAAGCGTCCATCTCGCCCCAGACGATGGGTTGCCAGACAACGACGGGATACCCGGTCAGCAGCGTCTCGATCATGAATGTCTCCCGTTTTTCTTCACGAGCCCGCAGCGCTCGCAACGGTGTTATCTGCTCCTATTGACGCTGTGGCCTGCTTCCCTTTCAGCCATTGCTGCGTTCCAGTTCCTTGAGGTAGTCCAGTGCCTCGTCCACGGTGCCGACAATGGCGCCGGGCACACGACCGGCGTCGTCCAGCTGGCGCAGCAACATCAGGTCCTCGAAATCGGGCGACCTCTCCAATTCGCGCCGCAGCTTCGGCGGCAGCTTGCCCGTGCGGTAGTCGTGAGCTTCCATGTGATGCGCAATGAAGAACTCCGTCCGCTCGGTGATGAACCCTTCCAGCGCCGACAGACCCGCCTCGACGTGGTTGGTTTGATCCAGCCCCTTGCCGACGTCGTGCAGCAGCGCCGCGAGCAGGAACTCCTCATCGTATGGGCGTTCCTCGCGGGCCAGGTCGAAGACCTGCAGCAAATGATACAGCACGTCCCCTTCCGGATGGTGCTTCGCGCCCTGCTGCACGTTTTCCAGCGGCAGGAGCAGCATGCGAAAAACCGGCCACGGGTCCGGCGCCTCGGCCACCGCCTCCAGTTCCTCCTCCAGCTTCAGGTCTGGGTATTCACGTGCCAGCAGTGCCTCCAGTTCGACAATCGATGCCCGCTCGATCGGCTTGCCGGTAATGGAACTCTTGAAGACATAGTGGACCTTGTCTTCCGCATAGACGGTCAACTCAAAGTTGAAGCGCCCATAAACGTGAAGGTGCGTGAAGATCCGCGACTCGCCGTGCTTGACAACCTGTTTGCGTTCGAGGTCGTACTGCAAGGCTTCCTGGTCGAGCAGGTCGGCGAGCAGGTGTGGGCTTTCACTGAAGACGTGAATGTCGATGTCGGACCCCTTCCGCACGTGGCCTGTCATGACACTACCGATGAGCCGCGGACGAAAGGCGCGCAGGACACGCATCAGCCGGAGCGCCTCCAGGCGCATGTCACGCAGATGTTTCGTGCGGCGTTCGCCTTCGTGGATACGAGCAAAAACCTGGATCTGTTCGCGGATCTCGGCGTTGGAAGGGAGGTCCTCTGGCTTGACGCCCCGCCGGCACAACCGTTTGGCCGCCTTGCGTTTGGCGGTGTAATACTCGGACTCGATCCGCTCGTACATCAGACGGGCGGCTTCGAGCGCGATCGCTTGACGCAGTTTGACATTGCTCATCCTTTCGGTGCGCCGTTACAAAGCCCATCAATGCGGCGCGGGGCTCGTGGGGAAGAATACTCCTTGCAATTATACCAATCGCCGACCGCTGGAGCATTGGCATTCGGCCAGGGCCCGGACCAGGCGAGGGGCTTTTTCGTTGACTCCGCGCCGCGGTGGCCTTAACTAAAGGCCAGGTTCCCTTCCGGGAACGTGCTGAACTCCATGACAGGAGATTGCATTATGCGTTACCGCTGGTGGATTGCCATGTTTTTCGCCCTGGGCCTGACGGCCTTTGCCGTGCGCGCCGAGGAACCGCCACGCGGACTCAACATCTACTTCATTGACACAGAGGGCGGCGCAGCCACGCTGATCGTCACGCCGACCCGCGAATCGGTGCTCATCGACTGCGGCAACCCTGGCGCCCGCGACGCCGATCGCATCCACCAGACGGCCACGCGCCTCGCCGGTCTCGAAGCGATCGACCATCTCATCATCACCCACTGGCACCTCGACCATTACGGCAGCGTCGAACGCCTGGCCCAGCTGCTGCCGATCCGCAATTACTATGATCACGGCATCCCGGAGAAGCTGGACGAGGACCCGAAGAACTTCCCGCTGCTGATTCAGGCATATCGCGCAGCCACGAAGGGCAAGTCACACACCCTCAAAGCAGGCGACGAATTGGCCCTGAGGCAGAAGGCGGGCGCACCATCAGTACAGCTTCGCTGCCTCTGCGGTTCCGGCGTGGTGGTTCCCGACAAGGCGGGAGCGCCGGAAAATCGCATCGCCGAGGAACACAAACCGATGGATGACGATCCGAGCGACAACGCTCGCAGCCTGGGCTTCGTGCTCAGCTATGGCGGCTTTCGCTTCCTCGACCTGGGCGACCTGACCTGGAACGTCGAGTACAAGCTGGTACACCCTTCGGACAAGATCGGGCCGGTGGACGTCTATCAGGTGACGCACCATGGCCTGGAGATCAGCAGCAATCCGGTGCTGCTCAAGACGGTACAGCCGCGCGTGGCCGTATTCAACAACGGCGCCCGCAAAGGCGGTCATCCCAGCGTCACCGCCACGCTGCGCCGCCTGCCGGACATCCAGGCGATCTACCAGCTGCACCGTAACGTCACTGTCGGTGCTCAGGAGAATACTGATCCTCAGTACATCGCCAACCTGGACGAGAAGTGCCTGGGCGAGGGAATTCAGCTTTCGGTAGCGCCGGATGGAAAGAGCTACACGGTGACGGTCGGCAGCAAGGGCAAGCCGCGCCGCTACGAGACGCGGCTGACGGAACGCTGAGTCGTTTACCTCGACGGGAGAAAAATGACTCGTCCTCGGACGATGCCCCAAGAATGAGCTATGGTTTTGGTGGCGTGCGCGAACTTTGCAAACTCTCCGCAATGGTCCGGGCTGGAATCCCCATGGCGCGGTCGCAAATCGTCCTAGAGGGTGTCAGCCCCAAGCTTCACGGGTTACGCTGGCAGGCGGCGGAACGATTGCGTATCGGCCGCTCCGCGAACAGCGCCGACGTGGTGCTAGAAGACCCCACGGTCAGCCCGCAGCATGCCGAGGTGGTTGCCACGAACTCCGGCTGGGTAGTCAGGGACCTGGGCAGCAAGCACGGCACCGGAGTCAACGGAATCCGTCTCGGCCGGGCCGAGCATCCGCTACGCCGGGACGATACCCTGCAATGCGGCAATCTCGTGCTGCAGGTCGCATTGCTCGAAATGGCGTCGCCGGACGAGCCGACACCTACGCCGGTGCCGACTCGCAACATTATTATTGTACCGACCGAGCCCAGCATCCGCACCTCGGGCACCTTCCTCACCATCCGCACCAGCGTCCAGCACTCGTGGGAAGAGGCGCTGGAGACGGTGGCCGCGGCCGGAGAGCCGGACTCGCGACAGGGCAAGCACCTGCTGACGCTGCTGCGCACCGGGCACCATCTCACGCACCTTGGCTCACTCGATCAACTGCTGCAATCGATCCTCGACGACACGGTGGCGGCGTTGGACGCCCAGCGTGGCTCAATCGTGCTGGCCGACGAAACGACCGGATCGCTCGAACTGCGCGCCGTCTCGATGCGCAAGCCCTTGCAACAGAACGGACGTTACTACAGCCGAACCCTGGCCGAGCGCTCCTTCCAGATGGGCGAATCGCTGCTGTGCAGCGACGTAAGCGCCGATGCCCGGCTGCAGGAAGCCGGCAGCATCGTGCTGGGCACGATGTCGTCGATCGTGTGCGCCCTGCTGCGTTCGCCCCGGCAACGACTGGGCGTGCTCCATCTCGATCGCGGCCCATTCCAGGAGCCGTTCTCGCGCGAGGAATTCTACCTTGCCGACGCCATCGCCGCCAGCGTATCGATAGGCATCGAAAGCGCCCTGCTAGTCCTTGAACAAGCGTGTCCCCCGCCTCTGGGA
>JRHI01000179.1_pt1 | contig 71466 bp, 62 predicted proteins | sample 215371 | NCBI WGS metagenome assembly JRHI01 (sample SAMN02929681, study PRJNA255918) | sediment metagenome | biome: cave system; feature: Ice Cave; material: Sediment; isolation source: sediment from deep within a dark volcanic ice cave with no known source of... ... | reverse complement strand
GCTCGAAACCTTGCCGCGGTCGGCAGCCGGTAATGCGATGTAGGCTTCCAACGAAGCGACCTCTAGTGGCCGAATCTGCGGCCCGTCAACCGTTCCAGGCCGTCGCTTGCCGTCGTGCAAAAAGGTAACGTACCGCATTGAATGTCTCCCATCGTCGGCTTGGTGTTGCCCGGGACGGCTCGCCGGCGCGCTCCGCGGGACCGAACGCCTCGGGTTGTGAATCTGCGTTACGGACCGGATCGGGCAGTTTTGGTTACCGATAAGCGCTCGGAAAGCCTGGCAATGCGTCCCAGGAAGGAGATGATCGCGTGAACGCACCTGAAGTCGATCTTACCAAAGGCCCGCCGCGGCCGGCGCATCAGGAATTGGGTGGGCTGGTCTTCTTAGGCCGGACGATTGATAAGGTCCGCGCCGAATGGTTTGGAAAACTCGGCGAATATAAGGTCGTTCCAGGCATCTCCGGTTATTTGCTGGAGTGGTTAGGAATCGATCTCGAGACGTTTCGCCGGGTCGTGCGCGACGCGCGTACGGACGGCGAGATCGTTGCCTGGGTTCACGCGCATTCAGATCCGACAACGTATGCCGACATCAATGAACGCTTGCGCACTCGCCGCATTCGCGACGACCAGCACTTCGCCGAGGTGTTGCCGCGCTATCCGATCCTGCGCGAACGTCCGCAACTACGGAACTGGTTCGAAATCTTCGAGCTCGACGACGCGGGCTTATTCGCGCCGAAGACGCATTAACGGCGGCCGCGTTGCCCTAGCAACCGCGCCGAGGGAGCGGAGAGCGCAGCGCGGGGAGCGGTGAAGTTGAACGCAAAAAGCTTCATCCCACGCGTCATCGGACGCATCGACAGCGAACGGTCGCGAACCACCCGCGTTGTTGATGAGCATGTCGAGGCGGCCGAATGCGACCGGCTGGCGGCCGATTGGCGCCTCATCTTTGGATGGTCGCTGGACGTCGCTTGGACCGTCGATAACTCCTGCCGCATTGGATCGGCAAAAGCCTTGACTTGGACCGTACTTTTCAGTAGTCTCCCTACATGGAATTCGCCCCCTCCAATGGTCGGATTTAGAGCATCCAAAAACACCGCTGGGGCGACGTATGGAGGAATAACGCCGAATGAGCTTGCCGAGCACCCACAGTCAGGCCCAAATTGAAGCGTTCTGGTCCGCTGATCCGCGGTGGCATGGAATTCGGCGCAACTACGGCGGTGCCGATGTTGTCCGTCTTCGCGGTTCCGTGCAAGTCGAGCACACGCTGGCTCGACGTGGGGCCGAGCGCCTCTGGCGTCAGCTTGGCCGCGATCCCTTGGTGGCGGCCCTCGGCTCGATGACCGGAAATCAGGCAGTGCAGGCCGTCAAAGCGGGTCTTTCGGCCATTTATCTGAGCGGCTGGCAAGTGGCCGCCGATGCGAACCTGAGTGGGCACACGTATCCCGATCAGAGCCTTTATCCCGCCAACAGCGCCCCCGCGCTGGTCAAGCGCATCAACAACGCGTTCGCTCGCGCCGATCAGATTCAGACCGCGGAAGGCAAGGGCGACATTGACTGGTTCGCGCCGATCGTCGCCGACGCCGAGGCCGGGTTCGGCGGTGCGCTCAATTGTTTCGAGCTCACCAAGGCCTTTATCGAGGCCGGCGCGGCCGCCGTGCATTTCGAAGACCAGCTCGCATCAGAAAAAAAATGCGGCCACATGGGCGGCAAGGTGTTGATCCCGACATCGGCTGCGATTCGCAACCTGCAAGCGGCGCGGCTCGCAGCCGACGTCATGGGTGTGCCGACTCTGATCCTGGCACGCACTGATGCCAACGGCGCCTACTTGTTGACCAGCGACGTCGACGACGCCGATAAGCCGTTTTTGACCGGCGAACGCACCCCCGAAGGGTTCTTCGGAATTCGCGGTGGTCTCGATTCCGCGATCGCGCGTGGCTTGTCGTACGCGCCGTACGCCGATCTGCTGTGGTGTGAAACCTCCGAACCGAACCTCGATGAAGCGCGCCGGTTCGCTCAGGCGATTCACGCGAAATTCCCGGGGAAGCTGCTGGCATACAACTGCTCGCCGTCGTTCAATTGGAAAGCGAAGCTGCCGCAATCCGATATCGAAACCTTCGGCGAACAACTCGCTGCTATGGGCTACAAGTTCCAGTTCATCACGCTGGCCGGCTTCCACGCCCTCAACCACAGTATGTTCGAACTCGCGCGCGATTACAAAGAGCGCGGAATGGCAGCCTACTCCGAACTGCAACAGCGCGAATTTGCGGCCGAACCTTACGGGTATACCGCGACCCGCCACCAGCGCGAGGTTGGCACCGGCTACTTCGATGAGATCGCGCAAGTCGTCGCCGGCGGCAAAGCGTCGACGACCGCGCTGCACGGCTCGACTGAAGAAGAGCAGTTCGAAACCACCGCGGCATAGCGTCGCCGCCGGGCGATCCGCGCGCGCTAACGGCCTAACAGGCTCTAGGCCCCTGAATTAGGGCGGCGGGTCAGGTGCCACATTTGACAATACCGGCAGTGGTAGGTGAAGAGCACCCCGGACATCTTGTTCATCGCGGAGTGGGCGCGCGCAATCTCTTCAGTTTCGTAGGCGTCCTTCGACGTGCAACTGCGCTCGATGTCGCGATCGATGTTGCTATCGAGGTGCGAACGGTTCTGCACCCACCAATTCATCGGTGAGGACTTGTCGCGCTCGCGCCCCATTACCGCGCCACCGGCTTACTTGGCGGCAGTCGGCGACGGGCGGACTTTCTCGCGTTCGGCGCGCTTGCGGTTGATGTCGGCGAGCTCGTCAACGGCGCCGCGGGCGTTAGGATCTACGCCGCCTTCGCTCACCAGCTCGACGCTGCGCTTTACCGCTTTGGTTTTCGGCGAGTAGTCGTAACTTAGCTTATAGGTGCCGGCGACCGCGTCGCCATCCTTGGTTCGGATGAAGGTCTGCAACGCGTTGCCATAGACCATCGCGTTGAAGGTCGCGTCCTTCGATTCTTTTCCCGACCGAACGCGGGTGACTTGTCCCTTGCCGTTGGTCTCGACCAAGAAGTCGACGTGCTGCGCGATGGTCGGAACCCGTGGCGTCGGCAAACCACTGGGCAACGAACCGGGCAACCCCGCCTTTAATTTCGCGTTCAAGCGCGCGTTGTTGGAATCGGGACTGGGCGTCGGCGCCGCTACCGCCACGTTCATCAGGGCCGCTGTCAGCAGAGTGGCCGCTAACGACAGCCTAATTGCGAGAAAACGCCGCAAAGGCCGTTCCGCAGCTTGCGCAGGCAACGATGACTTGATAGGTGGTGCTGCGGGGCCGAAGCCGCCGGCGGTTCGTTCCGTCATTGCCACAGGAACGGCACCGGGTCGGCGTCGAGTTCCGCTTGACTCGATCCTGGTCCACAGTCTCGCGCTTTACCACCGAACCGGGGGATGCCTTCGGGGACCGCCGAAGCCGAAAGACCCATGCGCACGTTGCTCGTTCTCGTGCTGGTTAGCGCCCTTTGCACCGGTTGCAAAGAACCTCAAGGCTCCCTGCCGGCCGTCGACCTGGTGAGCAGCTCCCAAGACGTCAAGGTCAATTCGATTCGCACCGCCTCGGCCACCGACAATGCCGGGGATTCGCTCACACAGTTCTACATCTGCACGGTCTCCTTCACCAATCACCTCAATCGGGATTTCATCCCCCAGGTCGAGAAATTCTATCTGGAAGACAGCTCCCATCAACGCTACCGCGCCGTGAGCAGCGGAAGCAGCGTGCTCGCCGGTACCACGAACGATTTCTCGATCCTCAAGAAGGACGACTCGCGCGAGTACACGCTTGCATTCCGAGTCCCGTTCGGCGTCTTTGGAAGAATCTATTACGATCCGACCTAGTCGGCGGCTGGCGGCCATGGCGATCCTGTGGTGTGCGATCGCGGTCGGTTTCGCCCCGGTACAAGCTGCGCGCCCGCTCCTTGACCAGCATCAGTGGGATTCGTACTTCGGACTCTTTGCGCCTGAGGTTTCAGTGCCGTGGAAGCCGGCGACCGTTCGGCTCGACACGTATTCGGGGGCGCCGGTCGATTTCGCCGCGTATGCCGCCGACGTTGCCGACGTCATCGTCGCCGGTGCCAACCGGCCCGCGCGTCCGATCGATACGGCTCGGCTGCAACCCGTCGCCCGTTGGCGTTTTGTTCCACCGCCGGGCTACCGCTTTGAAACCAGCGACGTACCGCTTCCACTCGGCGAGCGCGAAGGTTTTTTCGTCATCGAGGCGCGTCGCGATCGAGCAACGGCACAGGTGTGGGTCAATCGTTCGCGTTTCGGCCTGGTGACCAAGGAAAGTCCCGAGAGTTTGCTGGTTTGGGCAGTCGACCTGCGCAGCGGCCGAGCCTTCCGTGGCTTGCGGCTGGAGTTTTTGGTTGGAACGTCACTGATCGCGAAGATGACCGATGAGACTGGGATGCTCGTGTGGCGCGAACGATCGCGCCCGAACTTCGTCCTCGCGCAAGCGGGTGCAAGCCGGGCATTTGTTTCACTGCTGCCGCAAGCCCCGGTGCCGTCGGCACTGGTCGGTTTGCGGCTGGAAACTGCAGTCGTACGCGCCGGCGAACGCTTTCGGTTGGTCGGTTTCGCGCGTTGGCGCGCGGGCGCCCAATATCGGCGCGCCAGCGGTGAGGCGCGCATCACCGTCAGTGGGCGCGGCCGCACCATCGCGGCCGCGACCGCGGTACTCGATGGCGCGGGAGCCTTCGTTGCCGACGTGCCGGTTCCAGCGCCCGCCGACGGCGGCACGTACACCGTGACCGCCGCGGCAGGCGGGGGAGTCGGCGCAGCATCGCTGCAGATCGAGCCCGCCGGCGACCTTGCGCTGACGATCGTGCCAGCGTGTCCATGCGCTGCGGCGAGCGCGATCGCTGTTGCCATTACCGCTCGCCGCGCGGGCGCGGCCGTTCCAAACCAAGCCGTGGCAGTCCGTATCGTTCGCACGCCGCACGTCGTACCGCCCGGCGGTTCGGACGAGAATCGCTGGGGGGCGACCGTCGTGCTCGAGACTTCGGTGCGAACCGATGCCGACGGCCGGGCGCGCATCGAGATTCCCGCACCGACTGATGAATTGGCTTCCACCTACGGCATTCGAGCCGCCGCGGGGGGCGCGCAAGCGGCGACTCGCTTGGTTGTTCCAATCGCCGCGACGGCATTGTTGATCGAGCCCCGCGCCGCGGTCGTTGGTTCGGGTGACGCGATCGAGGTCGACGTTCATGGCTTCGATCCAACCGACGGTGCACCGCGCGCCGGCCTCGCTGTGCGCATGCGGCTTTCGCATGGCACCGCGCTCGCCGAGCAGACGATCCGGCTCGACGAACGCGGTCGAGCACGCGCCGGCTTTCGCGATCCGAGTTTGGGCTCAAATTTGATCCTGGCCGAAGCGAACGTCGATGGCCATAAGGTGCTCGATGCCGCGGAAGTGCACGTCGATCCGTCGATTCGGACTAGCGCGCCGGGGACCGATTCCGGCGTCGCGATCGCGCTGGATCGCAGTCGCTATCGCGTGGGCGAGCGGATCGTGATCACGGCCGTCAATCCTGGATCCGGCGGCGACGCACTGGTCACCCTTGAAGGCATTCGGACCTATCGGGCACTGATCTCGCCGCTTGCCGATGGCCGCGCGAGAGCGAGCCTTGAGCTCGCCGAAGCCCTTGGGAACGCGCGGGTCGGGGTGGTCGTCGTCCGCGACGGCGCGGTCACGTATGACGCGACCACGCTGGCGATCGATGCACCCGGGCACCGGCGCGCGACGGCGCTGATGCTCGATCGCGCGTCGTATGCTCCCGGCGATGTCGCGAAGGTGGCTATTGTTGACGGCGACCTGCGCGGCAGCGCGACCTTCGTCGTGCGGCTGACGGACGGCGCACCCAGTGGTCCGGCGTTTTTCGATGATGCGCCCGACGTGCTAGCGACTGGCGGAACAACCACGCAAGCTCCGGCCGGCCGAGATCCAGCGTGGCACGCTTCGGTGACTCCGCAGCGCTCGGGTGCAAGCTACTTCCAAACCGAAAACGTGCAGCGCCGCTCGCCGGCCGATCTGTCGATCGCCACCGCCGTTCCACGCACGCTGCTGTGGCGGACCGAACGGGGTGAGTTGGGGACGCTGTCGGTTCCATTGCCCAAGGAACGCGGGAGGTATGTCATCTCGGTTCTCAAGATCGCCGACGACGGCGATGTCGGTGCCGCCTCGATCGCCGCCAGCGTGCAACCGTGACGACTGTCGCGCTCGCGCCGCCGCCGGAGACGGCGAAGTTGATTTTGCTCGACAGTTACGGGTTGATTTACCGTTCTTTTCACGCGTTGCCGGAACTCACAACGACCAAAGGCATGCGGATCGAAGCTGCCTACGGGTTCACGACCACGCTCGCCAAGATTGTCGCCGACGAGCGGCCCACGCATCTCATTGCATGTTTCGATCGCGGGCTTCCGCAAGCGCGCGTCGCACGGTACGAGGCCTACAAAGCGCAGCGCGACGTTATGCCCGACGACCTGCGTTCGCAGTTTGCGCTCGTGCGCCGCATCCTCGGCGTGTACGGCATCCCGATCGTAGAAGTCGAAGGCGAAGAAGCCGACGACGTGATTGCGACACTAGCCCGCCAGGCGGCCGAAGCACGCCAGCGCACTGAGGTCGTGACCGGCGACAACGATCTGTTGCAGATCGTCGACGAGCGTACGACGGTTTTGCGCACGCGACGCGGCATCTCGGACTTCGATCGCTTTGACCCGGCGGCGGTGCGGGCGCGATTCGAGTTGCAACCTAGCCAGCTCGCCGACTATCGAGGCCTCAAGGGCGATCCGTCCGATAACCTGCCGGGCATCCCGGGCGTCGGCGAAAAAACGGCGATCAAGTTGATCAAGGCGGCCGGTTCGCTCGACGCGCTGCTGGCCAACCCAGCGCTGGCGGGATCGGCGAAACTCGAAACGCTCGTTCGCGAGTACGGCGAGATTGCGCGCGCTTGCCGCGACGTTTCCGTGATCGCTAGCGATCTTCCGATCGTATTGTCGTGGGAAGATGCGCGGTACATTGAGCCGCCGACGGACCAGCTCTACGTGTTATTCCGCGATCTCGAGTTCAAGACGCTGCTGTCGCGTCTGCCGGCGCCGCAAAACGACATTGCGCCAGCGGCGGATGTGGACGAACCGGTCAGCGGCGCGTACGTCTCGTTCGTCGCGTCGACCGATCCGCCGGACTTCGTGCAGCTGGCACACCGCTTGAAGCAGGCAGCGCAAGCCGAGCGGGTGGCGCTGGCGCTGCATGGCGACACCGAGATCGGCGTCTCGACCGCGGCCGGGCACGCGATCGCGTTTCGGGTGCCGGCGCTCGGCCACGCGGCCGTCGGTGACGCGTTCGCCGCGCTGCTGGGACGCCGCGCGCCGCTCGCCGGACACGATACGAAGCGATTGCTGGCGGCGCTGCGGCCGTACGGCGAGCCGGCGTTCACCGATGACACGATGGTCGCGGCGCACTTGCTCGAACCGTCGCGTACCTTCGCTTCGCTTGCCGACGCCGCTAGCCGCTTTCTCGTCCGCTCGCTGCCGGCTGAGCCCTGTGCGCACGCCGATGCGACCTATCAGCTGGCGCTCGTCATGCGCGATCATCTCCAGCACCGCGAACAGTCTGCGCTGTATGAGAACATCGAGGTTCCGGTCGCGGCGATTCTGGCGCGGATGGAAGCGGCCGGCGTGGCGATCGATCCGCGTGCGCTGGTCGAACTCGCTGGGGAGGTCGACGCTTCGATCGCGCGGCTTCAGCGGGGAATTTGGGATTTCGCCGGTGAGGAATTCAACATCGGCTCGCCGCAACAGCTCGGAACGATCCTGTTCGAGAAGCTGGAGATACCCTCAGGCGGCCGGACGAAGACCGGCTGGGCGACCGGCGCCGAGGTGCTGCAAGTACTCGCGCGCAGTTATCCGATCTGTGCGAAGGTGCTCGAATACCGCGAGGTGACCAAGCTCAAGAATACCTACATCGATGTCATTCCAAAACTGATGGGCGTCGATGGCCGGCTCCGCACGATCTTCAATCAGACCGCCACCGCGACTGGGCGGCTTTCGTCAACGAATCCGAATCTGCAAAATATCCCGGTTCGGACCGAGTTAGGAAGGCGAATTCGCCGCGCGTTCGTCGCACCGGATCCATTGCGCGCGCTGGTGGCCGCCGACTACAACCAAATCGAACTGCGCATCATGGCGCATATCTCCGGCGATGCGGCGATGCGCGAGGCGTTTTTGTGCGGGGAGGACATCCATGACGTCACGGCCCGCGGCATCTTTCACGTCGCCGACGACGAGCAGCCATCGCCCAATCAGCGGCGGATCGCCAAATCGGTAAACTTCGGCCTGCTTTACGGAATGTCGGACTTCGGACTGGCACAGCGGTTGGAAATTGAACGCAAGGAAGCCAAAGCGATGACCGAGGCGTACTTCGCGCGATTCCCATCGGTTCGAACGTACATCGCGCAAACGCTTGAGCGCGGCCGTGAACTCGGCTATGTCGAGACGATGATGGGCCGCCGCCGCTACATGCCGGATCTCCGCTCGCGCAACTTTGCGCTGCGGGCGGCCGCCGAGCGCGAGGCGACCAATGCTCCGCTGCAAGGCAGCGCGGCTGACCTCATGAAACTCGCGATGGTGCGCGTCGATGGGGCGCTGCGGGCAGCGGAGCTGGACGCCGTCATGGTGCTGCAGATTCACGATGAGCTGGTGTTCGAGATCGATCGCGCGCAGCGCGAGCCGATCGTGACGATCGTCAAAGACGAAATGGAGCGTGTCGTCGCGCTCAGCGTGCCGCTGGCAGTGACGGTGAAAGCCGGCAGCTCACTCTATGGCATGGGATCGTTCGACGATCTCGAGTGGGCGGCTGACGACGCGGTAGCGAGTAACGGATGAAGCGGGACGGTTTTCGTCAGCGGGTGCACCACCACTTTTGCAAGGCGGGCCGATGCGTTGGCGCCGGGTTGAGCCTGGTCATGATATTAGCGGCGAACGCGGGTGCCGTCGCCGCGCCGGCGTTTTGCGGCCCGGTGGCGTTCGGGCCGGGCAGCGCGCGACCGTTCGGCCGGGCGCTGCGGCCGCTGGCGTGTGCGGTGTACGTGCTGCACGCGCCACACATGCAGTTGATGCTCGCCGTAGCGGCGACACCGGGGGACCGCGAGCGCGGGCTGATGGATGTCACCGACTTGCCCAGGGGCGTCGGCATGCTGTTCGTCTTTGCTGAAACCGGCAGCCACACATTCTGGATGAAAGACACGCTGGTTCCGCTCGACATGGTCCACTTCGATGCTAACGGCACCGTGACGTCGGTCGCGCCCAATGTTCCGGCGTCGAAGAAAACGACGGCTGACGATCGCATCGCGCGCCGGACCGGGACGGGAAAGTTCGTGCTCGAACTGCGCGCCGGCGAGGCCGCCGCGGCCGGACTGCACGCTGGCGTGCGAGTCGACTTGCATGGTCTTCCGAGCGCGACGTAGCGGGCTGATCGGCGGGCTCGCCGCGCTCACCTTCGCGTGGGCCGTGCCGTCAGTCGCAGCGGCGGATGACGCTGCGATTCGGGTTCAATCCGCTGGAGACGCGATCATTGCCCGCGTGCGCGCTGCGTTTCGCTCGCACGCTCAACCGCCGTTCGTCGTCTATACCTTATCTCGGGCCGATCGGCTGGACGGCTTGCCGGTTCTTGAAGACACGTACACGTTGCGTATCTGGTGCCGTACCTCGGATTCGGCGGCGCTGTCCCGCCGGATCTGGCACGGGAAGGCCGTCGGCGGCATGCAGTTTTTAAGGCCGGCGTTCAACCAGCCACTCGATCCGGGGCCACCGACCGCTGATCTGTTCGAACGGGCTCCGCTTGCAATGCCGGCGACCTCGTCGCCGAGCGGTAACGACCCGAGCGGATTGCGAACGATCGAAACCATCACGGTGGCGGGTGAAACCGAATATCGCGCGGAGCTTCTCGACGACGACCCATCGGCCTATCACGTGCGTCTGACGCCACGGCGCGATGCCGAGCGCAATCGGTTGCGGGAGCTGTGGATTGATCCTCAAAGCTACGAAATTCGCCGCGCGATCGCGCACGATCGGCTGTTTGCCGGATTCAAAGAGGTCCCCGAACGGTTTGAACTGCGTTTCGACACCATCGAAAACGTGCCGGTCGTGCGCCGGATCGAAGGCGCGACGGACCCGCAGTGGCCAGGGCGATCGGCCTTTGGTCTACACGAGACAAGTTACCGCTTTGACGACATCGCCTTTCCCGCCAGCTTACCGGCTTGGTACTTCGACCCGGCGAGCTATGGGGCTCATCGCACCGAAGCCCCGGCACGGTAGTAGCTGCCGGCGCCCGATTTCAACGCAGGCTCATCTCCATTAGCCGCAAGGCTTCGTCCGGCCGCGGCTTCCAGTTGAGCCGCTTGCTTTTTCCGTACAGATCTTCCATCTGGTATAAGAATATCCACGGCGCCTCGTCGTGGAGCATCGTCGCAATCTCGGCGTACACCCGGTTTCGCCGAATCGGATCGAGTTCGTACCGCGCTTTTTCGACCAGACTGTCGAACTGCGGGTTTTTCCAGTAGGCGCGGTTCGACGTCGAGTAGAGCAGTGGCGTCAGCGTGTTGTCGGCGTCGTAGCTGTAATTGCTCCAGCCCAGCAGATAGGCCGGCGTCAGATTCTTAGCGTTGAGTTTGCTCTGATAGATCGCCCACTCGTCGGTTTTGACCGTCGTGTTGATTCCAATGGCCGAAAGTTGTCCGGCGATTGCTTGGGCGACCTCGTAATCGTTGGCATAGCGCCCTTTGGGCGTATTGATGGTGAAGCTAAAACCGTTTGATAAGCCAGCTTTGGCGAGTAGTTCTTTGGCTTTGGCTGCATCGTGGTGATAAAAGGTCGCTTTGGCATCGTAGCCCGTGAAACCGGGTGCAATCGGCGTGGCGACCGGCCGGCCATAACCGCGGGCGACCGCCTTGATGACGGTCGGGACGTCGACGGCGTAGTTCATCGCTTGCCGAACGAGCTTTTCGGCACCCGGACCACCGTGCAGCTGGTCGATGGCGATGAACAGCACGCGTAAGCTGGGTGTGATTGCGACCTGGGTATTGGCGCCATGCGAAACTTGCTCGACGTTTTGCGCCGGAAAGTTGGTGGCGATGTCGATATCGCCGGTGCGTAGAGCGGCGACGCGAGCCGCATTTTCAGGAATCGGACGAAAGATCGCGTGTGCGATACGCGGCTTGGGACCCCAATAATCCGATCGTGCGTCGAGGACGACTTCTTCGTCCTTGCGCCATGCACGAACGGTGTATGGTCCCGAACCGATCGGATGCGTCGGCATATACGCGTCGCCTTTTTCGCGCCAGTACTTCGCGTCGACGATCTTGATGTATTCCGGGCGCCAGGCTGGAAATGCGGCCGGCTCCTTGGTGACGAAGCGAACGATGTTCGGCGCTGGGGCTTCGACGCGTTCGAGCGAGTCGCCGTACGGCGCTTGCGCCGATTTGAAGCCCGGATCCTTGAGTTTGTCGTAGGTAAATTTGACGTCTTCGCTGGTCAGCGGATCACCGTTGGAGAACTTCACGTCCGTCCGCAGCGTGTATTCCCACACCTTGGGCGCCACGCGGTGCCAGCGCGTCGCCAAGCTGGGCTGCTGGAGCCCGGTTTTTGCATCCGGCACAACCAGTTTGTCGAAGACGTTTTGCAGCACGTTGTCGGTGGTTGTCGGCGTGCTCTTGATCGGGTCGAGCGTGTCGACGTCGACGCCTTGCGCGATCACGACCGTGTCGCCGTTCGGCACCGCGGCGCCGGCGGGCAGCATCGCAAAAGCTAGCATAAGGGCCAAAATCGTTCGCTTCATGCTGGCGCTTAATGCCTTCGCCCGCGCGACTCCTGCACCGTTCGTGCGGTCACGGCCGCAACTCCAGCGATTCCAGCGTCGATGGAGCCTGGCGATCGAATGACAGCGGCACGAGGCGTCCGGCGATGTAGTCGGCTGCTTGATCGGCGAAGTGCGCGGTGCGCGGCCGGCCGCTTTCGCCGAACGGGATCACGATGCCACCAGCGTTCCAAGCGCCGGCGCTCCACACCGCGCGAAAACTCTGACCGTGCCGGCGTCCCTGCACTTTTATGGCGGCATAGTCGCCGTCGCCCGGTAATGGCGGCGGATCGAACAATGAGATTCCGAACGCGTGGAGCGGATGGTACACATGCGTGAGTCCGGCATCGCGCCACGGTGCGGTAGGCAAGTGTTCGAAGTCGTCCGCGACGAGAACCGCTTCGTACGACACGGCGTGCGACCGCAACGCGCACAAGAGCGCCGCGGTGGCCGCTGGTTCACCGACCGTGCGCCGCCACGCCACACCCAGCTCGTCGCCCAACAGGCGCCGTGCAAATCGATCGACCGCCCGGCTCCGCAATTCGAACGCCGCGGCGGCCACTGGTGAGTCAGGCGACATCGCGCCGTCCCAAGCCTGCATCGCCATGACGGTTCGGAGCCGGCTGGCGGATTGGTTGCCGGCAGCCCGCCCGAAGCGCGCGAGACCGTGGGCGAACTCGCGCTCGGCTGGCGAGGTGTTGTCCAGCTGCAGGCGGCGCATATCTTCCAGTGTGAATTGTTTGCGCGCCCGCAGCGCGTCGGCGATGCGCATGGCGCGAAAGCCTGGCGCGAAGTAGTCGGTCAGCCGGTACGGATCGGCTGCGGCCGCGACGCGGTTGTTGGCGCTCCAAACAATCTGTTCGCGCGATGGATCGATGTGCGGAAGCTGCGCGAACGGGACGTAGCCGTGCCATGCTTCGAGCACCGCTGCGCCATCGACGGCGCGCGTGCTCCACACGCCATCGTTGGGGATGGCGCCGGCCATGTGGTAACCGACGCGGCCGTCGATGTCGCCCAGAACGAAATTCTGGGGCGGTCCGATATAGCTGGCCAGGATCTTCAATGCCGCGTCGATGCCGGCTGCCGCATCAAGTGCCAGAAACGTATCGAGGGGTGAACGCTGGTCGCGGGCGTTCACCCACTCGGCCGCGTATGCTGCCGTCGCGTCTTTGAAAAAGACGAAGCCATGATTGGTCGCCTCGTGCACGATATGGCGTGCGCGACCGAAGCGCACCGCGACCTGTTCGCTTCCGACAGTGCGAACGGCGTCGAGCCGTTCGCGATAAACGGTCACCGTCGAAACGGTAGCGTTGGTCGTGCCCCAGGCGAGGCGGTCGTTGTGGCCAAGCACGACGCCGGGAATACCCGGAAAGGTCGCCCCGGCAACGTGCAAGCCCGGCSCTTCGATCTCAATCAGATGCCAAACGCCTGGAACGGAATAGTCGAGGTGCGGATCGTTGGCGACGAGCGCGTGACCGTCGGCGGTGTGCGCCGCGCCGATCGCCCAATTATTGCTGGCTTCCGTCGGCGCCCGCAAGCCGGCCGGATCGGGAAGCGAGTCGAAAGGAGTAGTGGTGGCGTGCTCTGCGCGCAGCGGGGGCTTGCAGGCGCGCGGCGGCACGCGACCGACGAGCGGGGCGTCGTACGCCGGATCGCTGAGTGGGATCAGTTCGTCCGCACCGCGCGGGCCCAGCACACGATTGATCCGCTCGCGCACGAGAATGTCGTTCCAGCTATGCGTGAGATCGACAACCGTCGCGAGGCCCGCCAGCAGGGTGTCTTCGCCCGTCCACGGTTTCGGTCGGTACAGCAGCACCCGAAACTCCACCGGCAGCGGCTCGTAAGCGATCGCCGCATTCACGCCGGCAGTGTAGGCATCGATCGCGCGTCGTGCCGCCGGTGCGCTGTGTTCGTACATCCCTCGGGCTAAGGTCCGGGGTCGAATCAGCCGTGAGCGAACGTCGCGGTCGGCCGCCGCCGGACCGAAGACCTCGGCCAGCTCACCGGCGACAAACCGTCGTAAAAGATCGAGTTGAAAGAGCCGATCTTGCGCGGTTGCGTACCCTTGCGCGAAGTACGCGTCGTCAAGCGAAGCGGCGCGGACATGCGGCACACCGCGCGCGTCGCGCGCAATCGTCGCGGGCGCCTGGAGACCTCGGACGGTGAGCGATCCGCTGCGGCTTGACGGGACGACGATACCCCACGAAGCAAACCAGATCGCGACCACCGCCAGGATGATCGCGAACACGACAACGACGCTCGTCCCAATTCGCCGCAACATCAGCACCGTTTAGCCCGCCACCCGAAGACGACCCTGCGACGTAGTAGCACCGTCTTGGGGCCCAGCATCTGCGCTAAGCCGATAGAAACAATGCTCGCAGGACGCATGGATGAGTTGCGGTGAAGCGACTGGTCCGCAAGCGTTGACCATTTGTAAGCGCGTGGATCTGCGCCGTGCCTCATTTCTCAGGGCGGGCGAGCGAAATCCATCGAGACGGCGGAACCGAACGCCCCGTCCCGTTGGTCATGGTGGCTATGCCAGAGCTTCCCGAGGTGGAGACCATTGCGCGCGGCCTCGGCAACGCGATCGTCGGCAAGACCATCGACGTGGTGAAGGTCCGTCTGGGGCGAGTTGTGGAGCCGCCAAGCGCGCGCCTGAAACGGGCCCTGCCGGGCGAGCGGGTGCAAGCGGTGGGGCGGCGGGGGAAACACGTCGTCATCGGCCTCGCTTCCGGAAGGTCCCTCCTGGTGCATCTTCGGATGACCGGCCGGCTGATCGTCCAGCCCCCTAAGACCCCGCGGGTCGAGGCGTACACGAACGTCGCGCTCACCTTCACCGACGGGAGCCGGCTCTGCTTCGCCGACGTCCGGACCCTCGGCAGGATGCGCCTGGTTGGGCCGGAAGACCCGTGGGCTTCTGGGATAGGACTGGAACCGCTCTCCGGAGAGTTCACCTACGAGCGGTTTTCCGTTATGCTGTGCGGGCGAACGACACCGATCAAGGTGTTCTTGCTCGACCAGCGTCGCATCGCGGGGATTGGAAACATCTACGCGTGTGAGGCGCTTTGGGAGGCTCGGGTCCACCCGAGTTGCCCGGCGGGTTCACTCTCGGCTCCGAAGCGGCGGCGCTTGCACGCCGCAATCGGGGATGTTCTCCGACATGCTATCGAGATGCGGGGTACGAGCGTTGACGACTATGTCGACGCCGAGGGTCTCCGAGGTGGATTCCAAAACGTTCTCAGTGTCTACGGTCGAGCCGGGCAGCCATGTTGCCGCTGCGGCCGGCCGATCGTCCGAACGGTTCTCGGTCAACGCGGCACCTGGTCATGCCGCGCCTGTCAAAAGCGTTAGGCCAACTTCATACGGCGCAGAAGCGCGAGGAAATTCACATCAGTACAGCCCACACCGCGCCGCCGATGGCGGACGAACTCGAAGATCAACTGGCGCTCGAGCAGCGCATGTACGAAGAGAGCCTCAAGGTCCTCGATGAGGGCCAGGTTCTCACCGGCGTCATCGTCGCCAAGTATCAGGACGAACTCCTGGTCGATATCGGCGGAAAGTCGGAAGGCTATCTGAGCTTCCGCGAGCTGTCGTTGGCGATCGATCCCAAAGAACAAAAGGTCGGCGACAAGCTCGAGGTCATGATCCACCGGATCGATGACGACGGGACAATGTTCCTGAGCGAACGGCGCGCCCGGGCGCTGAAGACCTGGGAGAAGGTCATCGGCGCGCACGATGCCGACCAAGTGATCGAGGCGACGGTCACCCAAGTCGTCAAAGGCGGCGTACTCGTCGATCTCGGCATGCGAGGATTCGTCCCCGCATCGCAGATCCGCCGCCAGCCGGTGGGAAATCTGGAAGAGCTGGTGGGCCAGCGTCTGCGGCTCAAAGTGATCGATCTCGACCACAAGCGCCACCGAGTCGTGCTCTCACAGCGGTTGGTCCTCGAAGAAGAACTCAATGCCAAAAAAACCGAGCTGCTCGGAACCCTGGCCGTCGGACAGATTCGCGAAGGTGTGGTCGTGCGGCTGGCGGAGTTCGGCGCGTTCGTTGACCTCGGCGGCGTCGACGGCCTGATCCACAACAGCGAGCTGTCGTACGCGCGCATCAAGCACCCGTCGGAAGTCGTCAAGATTGGCGACACGGTCCAAGTCGAGATCATGAAGTTCGACCCGGACGCCAAGAAAGTCAGCCTCTCGCTCAAGCATGCGCTGCCCGATCCCTGGATGGAACATGCCGAGAAGCTTTGGGAAGGCAACAAGCTCCTCGCCCAAGTCGTGAAGGTGACACCCAACTACTTGCTCGTCGAAATAACGCCCGGCGTGCTCGCGATGGTGCCGAAGGGCGAGTTCGACCCCCATGCGCAGTACAGCCCCGGCCAAGAGGTCGAGGTCACCTTGCTCACGATCAACCACGGAACCCGGCGCATTACCGGCTCGATTCAACACGTGGCCGATCTGTCGCCCGAAGAGCTGGCGGCGTTCGTACCGGAAACGCTCGACCCATTGGCCGAGCCGATCTGACCTGGCGAATCCCCCAACGCCCCTCGAGAACCGGCGCGACCGTTGCCGGTTCTTTTTCTAACTGATGTTGCGCCGGGTAGGACTGACCGGCGGGATCGGCGCCGGGAAAAGTGAGGTCGGCAAAATATTTGCCGAGCTGGGGGCGCTGGTGATCGACGCCGATGCGCTCGCCCGCGACGCGGTTGCACCAGGAACGGAAGAATTGCGGCGCATCGCCGAACGCTGGCCGCATGTCGTCCTGGCGGACGGCTCGCTCGACCGGCCGGGGCTGGCCAATCTCGTCTTCAACGATCCGGCGGCGCGGGAGTTCGTGAACGGCATCGTCCATCCAGCGGTGCGCGCACGGAGTGCAGCGATCGAGCGGACGGCGCAAGCCGATCAAATCGTCGTCCATGAGGTCCCGCTCCTGTTCGAAGCGGGCTTTTACCGGGAGTGCGATCGGAACGTGCTCGTCGAGGCATCGCGTGAAGCGCGGATCGCCCGGGTGATCCAGCGCAGCGGCTCGGCGCGAACCGAAATCGAGCGGCGGATGGACGCCCAAATTGACCCAGCTAAGGCGCGACCGCTCGCCGATCACGTCATTCAAAATAACGGCACGCTGGCAGACCTGCGCGGGCAGGTGGCGGCGGTCTTCACGGCACTGCAGCGCTAGGGACGTGGGTTTGTGGTCCAGCGGTCAGTAGAGCCTCCTAATTCTCTCCAGGTGCCCTTAAGGCTCGATCGTTAATTTGAGTCCAGCGTTCATTTGAGTCCAGCCCCAGCTCGCGAGGTTGTTACGATGCGCCGTTGTTTGTTCTTCGTTCTGGTCGCCGCCCTGGTCGCTGGTTTGATGCCAGCCGCCACGACGGCGCAGTCGAAAGCTCCCGTCTCGATTGAATATTGGCACGTCAACACGGAATCGTTCGGCGGTCCGGCGGTCCGCGAGTTGGTAGCGAATTTTCAAAAGCTCCACCCCGACATCGCGGTAGCCGAACGATTTCAGCCCAACACGTACACCGGGCTGCTTCAGAATCTTCAGACGCGGCTGGCGGCCAACAATCCGCCCGACGTCGCGCAAATCGGCTACCTGTATGTCGACTACGTCGCAAAGAACTTCCCGTTTGTCTCGACGACCGAGTTGCTCGAGCGCGCCGGGGACAAGTCATTCCTGAAAGCGTTCCCGCCGAATCTGTTGCTGCTGGGTCAACGCGACGGCAAACAGGTTGGAATGCCGTACGCGCTCTCGAACATCGTCACGTACTATAACGCGGATATGCTCAAGGCGGCAGGTCTCGATCCGAGTAGGCCCCCGCAGACCTGGGTCGATTGGCGATTCGCTGCGCGCAAGATCAAAAGTGCGACCGGCAAGCCGGGAATCTATGTCCAGATTCTCGACGACAACTGGAGCACGCAGGCGATGATGGAGTCGCACGGCGGTCGCATGCTGGGCTGCGAAAACGGGCGCGTGGTTTCGCGCATCGACTCGCCGGAGGCGGTCGCCGGCATTCAGTTTTGGGCCGACATGGTCAAGGAGGGGACGGCGCTCAACGTGCTGTGGAATCAGGGCGAGCAGGCCTTTCTCGCCGGCGAGGTTGCAACCTTTATCACCACGATCGCCAAGCGCGATAACCTGCAGAAGAACGCGAAATTCGATTTGCGCGCCACCACGTTTCCGCGGTTCGGAAAAGACGATCCCCGATTGCCAGCCGGCGGCAACGTACTGATGGTGTTCTCGCAGTCGCCTGAAAAGCGCGCCGCAGCGCTCGCGTTCTTGAAATACCTCGAATCGCCCGAGGCATTAGCGATCTGGACGAAAGGCACGGGTTACATCCCCACGAATGCGCAAGCGCGCACGGCGCTGAGAGATTTTCTGGCGTCGAATCCGATCGAGCGGGTGGCGATCGACCAGACCCGGTTCGTCGTGCCCTGGACCTCATTTCCAGGCAAAGATGGCCTCGCTGCACAGCAAGATCTGTTCGCCGCCCTGCAGCGGTCGTTGTCCGGCCAAGACAGCGCGCAGACCGCCCTTCACAGCGCCGTCGAAAAGATTGCGCCGATGATCGCCGGCACGTCATGCAGCTAGCGGCCTGAAGGCAACGGAACGCTCGACGGGAAAAAGGGCACGGTTCGTTTCCTAAGGGGGGCACCGATGGTCAAACGGTTCACGATTGGGATAGTGGCAGCGACCGCGCTTGCGGCGAGCGCCTTCATGGCGCACGACCCAACGCCAAACGCCGCTTGGGCGGCGAGCGTAGATGGGAAAGCCGTCTACGGCAGCAATTGCGCAAGCTGCCATCAAGCCGACGGCAAAGGCCTCGCCAACACGTTCCCGCCGCTGGCGAATAATCCGCACGTCACCGGGGACCCGAAAGCTGTCGTCCATACTTTGCTGGCGGGCAAGACGGGGAAGCTAACCGTTAACGGCAAGACGTACAACGGCGCAATGCCGGCCTGGAAGGGGCAACTCTCGAACGCCGAGATTGCCGCCGTGATCACTTACATCCGATCCTCCTGGGGAAATAAAGCTCCAGCGGTGACCGAGAAGCAAGTCGCCGCCGGCAAATAGCCGACCTTCGCTTACGAAGGTGCGGCGCGCGGCGCGGATGCCGCTCGAACGAAACGCGCTACGGGAATTCCGACGATGAGCGGGAGCAGCGCATAGACGATGCGGTGCCGTCCTACAGCGGCGTCAAGGGACAGCGGTGCCCAACTGCTCCCCGCCGGAATGAAATCACGGTTCCCCGCACCTGCCATGAGGACTGCAGCCCGCCGGTCCTTCGCTACGGGTTGCGTAATTTAGGCGAGCGTTTCGCCGAAGATCATCGTGTCGAGTCGAGGCGGGAGCGGGCCCGCGCGATGAGCCTTTCGTGCGCGTCGACCATCGTCGCGAGAATATCTTCTGTTGGGTTGCCGCGGTGTCATAAAAGGGTAATGCATCCAGCCGTCGGGGCGGCCCGTTACCTGGGGGTCGAACCTAGATGCAAAGGAGCATTCATGAGAGTTTCTCGCGCCAAGTTATTGGGCACCGGAACCGCCCTGGCCGCCTTCGGCCCGACCCTGCTTACGCCATTCATCGCGGCCGCTCAAGCTGCCGACGAAGGGGACCTCAAGATCCTCAACGTGGCAATCGCACTCGAGCGGGCCGGTATCAAAGCCTACCAGGATGCCGCCGGGCTCAACATCCTTTCACCCGGCGTGCTCGAAATCGCCAAAGGATTTATGAAAGACCACACGGCGCACCGCGACGCGCTGATCGGCGCGGTCAAAGCCGCCGGCGCGACCCCGACCGAAGAGACCACCAAACTTGCCTATCCCGAACTAAAGACTGAAGGCGACATCCTGAAATTCGCCGAGAGCGTTGAGCGAACCGCCGCCAGCACGTATGTCGCGAATCTGTCGAAGTTCAAGAATCGCGATCTGTCGAAGGTTGCCGCGTCGATTCTCGGCGTTGAGACCACGCACGTTGCCATCCTTGCCTACGCCCTCAAAGAGGGAACCGAACCCTACAAGACTTCCTTCGTTTCGTAGGCGATACCGATCGGGTCCCGTGGGGTGGGCTCGCCGAGGCAGCCCACCCTTTTTCATTTGTAGGCCGTTTTGCCGCCAACTTGGAACCTTTGCGGGCCGGCTAGGTATGCAGCCCGTGAAAGCGAGGTATCCGCGAGGATGGACCCATCGCAGTTTGCCACCGCGTACGCCCTCAGCACGAGCGTCGGACTGCGGGCCTTCATGACCCTGGCAATCGCCGCTCTAGCCGTCCACTTCGGCCTGCTGCATCCGTCTACGCAGTTCGCCTGGCTTGGATCCGACGGCATGACCCTCGCATTCATCGGCTTAGCGGTCGTCGAATTTTTCGGCGATAAGATTCCGATGGTCGATCACTTCTTGCATGCGGTGAACTTCGCTACCAAACCCATTGCGGCGGCGATCTTGACGGGGAGTGCGATCCCCGACGCAGCCAACGGCGGCAACGACGCAGCGCTGTATACCGCGATGGCGGCCGGTGCCGCCAATGCGTTCGGCATCCACACGGTCTCGGCGACGGCACGCGGTGCGTCAACGGCGATGACAATGGGGCTGGCCAATCCGCTGGTCAGCGTGCTCGAAGACGCAATCGCCGTCATCGGAATCGTGATCGCGTTCTTCTTGCCGTGGGTCGGAGCAGTAATCGCCGTCGCCTTGACGTTGCTGCTGATCATTCTGGCGCGCCGCGTCTGGAACGCAGTGGGCCGCCGCAGGTCCGCCGCGTAAGAATTCGCTCCACGTCTCAGACCGGCATAACACCGTTGGCCATCAGTTAGCTAAACGCTACCGGCCGGCGCGTAGAACGCGGCCGGGGAGTGCGCCGGTCGGTTCGCCATTGCGGGCGACCGCCTGACCGTTGACCCATACGCCGGCGATCCCGCGCGGCGGAGCGACCGGCCGCTCGTAGGTCGCCGTGTCGACGATGGCTTCGGCATCGAAGAGCACCAGATCGGCATAGGCGCCGACCGCGATCGTTCCGCGATCGACCAGGCCGAAGATGCTGGCCGGCAGCGACGTCATGCGGCGGACCGCTTCACCGAAATCGAGCGTCGGCCGGCCGCGTACGAAGCGGCCGAACACGCGCGGAAACGTTCCGTAGGTGCGCGGATGCGGACAGCCGGTGGCCGTGATCCCGGAAAAACCGCGCGCCGACGCGTCGCTGCCGATGCACGTAAACTCGGCGCTCAGCACGCTGGCTACGTCATCTTCTTGCATCGTGAAGAAGATCGCTTCAACGTCGAGCCGCTCATCGATGAGCAGCTTGATCGCCGCCCGGGCCGGCTGCATGTGCCAGCGATCGGCGATATCATCAAGCCGCATCCCGGCGAGGTCGTCGTGGCGGTCCGAGACCGACGTGACCATGATGTCGTGCCACGTCTCGGCCCGTTCGAGCTCGAGTCGCAGCGCGATCGCGGCGGCCGTTTGGGGATCGCGCAAGCGCGCCAACGTCGCATCGCGACCACCAAACAGCGTGTCCTCCGGCAGGATCGTCGACAGACCAGTCCAGCTCGCAACGTAGGGATAGACGTCGGCATATACGACGTGGCCGGACGCGCGCGCACGCGCAATTGCCGCGAGCGAGCGATGAACCTTGCCCCAGTTGCGCTTTTCGGCAGCTTTATGATGCGAGAATTGCACGCCGACATCAGCGCGTCGACCAACCTCCAAACCTTCGTCGACCGCTTCCAACAACGCATCGCCCTCGCTGCGAATATGCGAAACGTAGCGCGGCGCTCCAGCCTCGCGTGCCGCCCGGGCGCACGCAACGAGCTCGTCGAGATCTGCGAACCGCGAGGGAACGTAGATGAGGCCGCTCGAGACCCCGAGCGCGCCGTGTTCGATCGCTTCCCGCACGAGGCCGCATTCGGCGCGAAGCTCGCCTTCATCGAGCCGCCCTTCGCGATCGCCGCGCACACCACGCCGCGTCGTGCCTAATCCAACGAGCGTCGCCACGTTGAGTGCGACGCCGTTGCGTTGTACTAAATTAAAGAAAGCATCGATGTCACGCCATTCGGCGTCCAAACCGTAGTGGCGCGCGTCTGCGTGCTTGCGATCGAATGCCGCCCCACGCAGCGGCGCGATCGAGCTTCCGCAGTTCCCCCCGATCTCGGTCGTCACGCCTTGAAGAATCTTCCCTTCGCAGCGGCCGTTCACCAGCCACAGCTCGTCGCTGTGCGAATGAACGTCGATGAAGCCAGGTGCGAGCGCCAGGCCGGCGCCGTCGATGTTCGCAATCGCCTCACGTTCGCGCAGATCGCCGATGAGCACGATGCGTTCACCGGCGATCGCCAGATCGGTGACAAACGGCCCTGCGGACGTGCCATCGAAGATGCGCGCACCGCGGACAATCGTCTCTATCACAGCGGCAGGACGCCCTCGACGTTTTGGGCCCGGTACTCACCCTTGGCGATATCGTACGACATGCGTCCGATCCGCAGCGGTGGCCGGTTTCCGTATGTCAGCGTGATTGGACTGGGAAAGTCGAGATGTTGAGTCCCGTCGGTCCAATTCGCGGCGTCTGTGTCGAAGGTCCGCGTACGATCGATGGTCTCGATATGGAGCGGGCCGGTAGCTGTGAAGTCGTGGCTGATGATGTTGACCGTGACGTGCTTGGCGGCGATCTTCAGATAGGGTTTGCCGTTGCGAAAGATGACGCCGTTGTGGATGCCATCGATCGTGAAGACCGATTGATCCGCGTTGGCGACCATCGTGTCGTAATCTAGCGACCACGAGCGAGCCGTGATCCGTTCGCCGCGCATCGCGCCACGATCGAACCGGATCTCCTGCGACCGGCCCGGAACGCCGGTTGGATCGAAGCCCGCGCGGTAGACGCCTTCGCCGACGAAAACCACCACCGCTAGCGCGGCCCCGATCAGCAGCCCCTTCGTAGCGCGTGGCGGCAACCATTTCATCGCTTGCGGCGGCGCGCGCTTCCAAAGATGAACAGACACGTCAGTGCGAACGCAGCGGTCACCGGTGCCGGGCCGAGGGTATTGTAGAGCGACCCGACCGGTTGGCCGATCTTGCCGATCACGACGGTTTGTTCGTTGAGCTTGCTGGCGGCGACGAACTGTCCATCGGGCGCGATGATTCCGCTAATCCCCGTACTGGCGGCGCGCACGACCCAACTGCCGGTTTCAATGGCGCGCATCTGCGCGATCTGAGCGTGTTGGTATGGGCCGGCGGTCTCGCCGAACCACGCATCGTCGGTTGCGATGAGCAGGGCGCGGGCGCCGTCCCGGACGCTGTCGTTGGTCAGCCCGGTGAATGCCGACTCCCAACAGATCAGCGGCGCGACCTTGAAGCCGCGCACGCTCAAGACACCGCTACTGTCGCCCGAGCCGAAGTCCGAAATCAGCGAGGCGCCGGGCAGGAAGCGAAAGACTGCGCGGCCCGGCAGCGTTTCGGCAAATGGGACGAGCCGGCGCTTTCGGTAGACGCCGTCGAGCCCGCCGTCGCGCCGGTAGAAATAGAGCACGTTGTATTCAGTTTGGCCGCGGGTTTGGTGCGTGCCGACGACGAGTTCGGTGCCGATCGCGCGCGCCAAATCGGCGAACCGTGCATCGAGCGACGGCGCGCGGTTGAGTTCGGTCGTGATGACCGTTTCAGGCCACAAGATGAGCGCCGGATGGAAGGCGGCGGCTCTCGTGCTGAGTGCGATGTAGCGGTTCAGCGCGCGGTCGAAGGTCTCGGGGCGCCACTTGAGCGTCTGTTTGATGTTGCCTTGAACGGCTGCGACCCGCACGGTCGGTTTGGGAATCGTGCGCGCCGGCCAGAATGCCGATGCCAGTGCGGTGGTCGCCAGCGTCGCCGCCAGCGCCACGGCAAAGCCGGGCGTGATCCAGCGCAGCTCGGTGCGCCGGAGGTCGGCGGCGGCGTATGCCGCCAGCACCACCAACGCGAACGTGATGCCGAACACGCCGAAGAATGCCCCCAGCGGCGCGAACAGCGAGTTGACCTGCGTGTAACCGAGGTCGCTGAGTGGGACACCGAGCGGTCCACTGGAGCGCACTGATTCGAGGAGCGCAAAACCCGCGGCTGCCGCGAGCGGCGCAAAAGCCGGTGTGCAGCGGCGCATCGCTAGCGACGCAAGCACTCCGGCAAAGCCGAAACTGAGGGCCTCAATCAATGCCGGACCGGCGACCACGATAAATCCGAAATGCCCGAGCAGGGCACCAGCCGTCTCGCCGAACCAGCTCAGCGTCAAAGCAAAATACGCGAACCCGGCCGCCCAGCCGATCAAGAAGGCGCGCCCCGGCGCAACTCCAAACCAGGCCCAGAAGAGTCCGACCGCACCAATCGGGGCCATGAACCACCAGTTCGTTTTAGGAAAGGCGAGGCCGATCGCCAGGGCGCCCGCGATCGCGGCGGCAAACGGAATCAGAGAGGTCACGATGCTCCGTCGCGCTGCCTTTACCGTCTCCGCGCTCGCCGCCGGCCTCGCCGTCGCGTGCGGTCGCCAAGTGACGCCCGATAAGATTCTCAACAACAACCTCTTGGGCAAGATGCTGATCCGCTTCCGCACCCGGGCAGCGATGGATTTTTCGAACGTCAACTACGTGATCGTCTTCAACACCAGCGGGACCGGCGGCGAACCGTATGCCAACGTGTACCAAACAACCTTAACGAATTATTCCTACGCCTTCGTTTTGGGGGCATCGTACGGCGGAGCTACTGCGCTTCCGACCCTGCTCCAATTCTACCTGGCGCCAGGGAGCTCCGGAATTCCCAACGCCAACCGGATCGTCCCCGATCCGTCGCTGACGACGCTGCAGCTCAACAGCAATCCCCAGGGAAGCGAGTTCACCCTGATCTTCGACCGGCGCCAATTCGCGATCCCATCGCCGAATCAGTCCGCGACGCCCTCGCCAGGCCCGTCGGCCACCCCGACGCCGACCCCCAGCCCGAGCCCTACTCCAACCCCCAACCCAAGCCCAACAGCGACCGCCACTTCCAGCCCGGCTCCGACCGGCCCCTCGCCGGCTCCAACGACTCTGGCGCAAAGCACTTGGTTTATCAACTTGATCACGACAGACACGAACGGGATCCCGCTCGACGCGCTCGGATTCGGCGTTACCGACACGTCGTTCGTGTACTCGATCGACACCACCCAATTGAGAGACGACACCCTTTTCCGTCCCAGTGGCGTCAACGGTGCGGCCAACGACCGGGCGGCCATCATCGGAGCCGAGATTCTCAACACCCCGTAGTGCCGCGATGCGCTAGTGAAAGGAGCCGAAGCTTTGCGGGAAGATTGGGCCTTGACGGTTGATGCCGAAACTGGCAGACCGGCTGGGGAACGCTAAGAGATCGACTGCGAGGTTGAATTGTTTGAGGTCCTGGTTGTAAGTAGCGCGCAGGTCGTAACAGTCGCCGATGATCTTGCGGTACGAGATGTTTTTGTTGAGCAGCCGGCCCTTGTTTTTCCAGTCGATGTTGGTGGAAATTTCCAGGTCGGTGCCACGGCCGAACGGAGTTGCAGCCTGGACGTTCGTGCTGAAAAAGCCGTTGCCGGCGCCGGGAATCCAGCTTCCGCCGAGGATCACCGTCGAGCGGGGTGAGGGGTGCGAGGTCAACTGGTACGAGACCGGCTGAGCCTGGCGGTTGAACGACGTTCCGCTCGAAAGCGCTAGGCTGTACACATTGCCATTGGAGATGCGAAGCAGATCCTGGGCGCTTTTTGAAGCGCTCGACAGCCGGTCGATCAACTGGAACGGAACGTTCGCCGGACCGATTGGATGCTGTTCGTTGTAGCTAACCGTGTTGAGGATGTGGCCACCGAACGGCGTTGTGAGCGAAGCCTGTTGAGACACGAACGCTTTGGCGTCGCCGGTGCCGTAATATTGCTGGCGCACGCTCGTGTTCCATGAGAGGTCGCTCTTACCCAAGACCTTGAGGAAGATCGGCGCCGTCAGGAACAGTTCGCCGCGCGTCGTCGAGAAACGGTTTTGCTGTTCAGTGTACTCGCCGAAGGTCAATGTCGTCTGGATCGGATTGCGGAACGTCCGCAGGTTGAAACGTGGACGAATCTGGAGTTCTGGGAGCTTGTCATAGCCGGATGGTTGGGACGAGTTGGTCTTATCGATAGCCAACGAATAGTCGGCATTGCGAGTAAGTAGGCTTGTCAAGGTGTTGAGATGCAGCGTTGAACTCGACGAGAACGAGTTGGAAAATTTCGTGTAGCTGACGTTCAGCGCTTGGTTGAGCGCCTGTGACAGCCGTCGGGTGTCGACGAAGCCTAAATTGAGGTTGTCCGAAATCGAACCTTGAAGATAGCGCGAAAACGTAAACCGATCGGAGCCGGTCAGCCCGTTGTTGGTCAAGGCGCCCGTCAAGTTGAAGGTCGCTGGTAGGCTGATATTGGGCCCGTAGTTACTGTTGTAAACGACTCCGAACTGTGCCTGGGTGTGGCGGGAGAGCGTTTCGAAATCGTTGACGTTGAGATTGCTTTGGCGCGCCTGCGCTTGACGATCGTTGATCGTGTAACCGTCGATGGTCGTCAAGCGTCGGGAATCGCGCCGGCGCAGTGACGCCGAGTATCCCAAACCCAAGCCGCGCTTCGTGAAGTAGTCGACTCGGTAATAGCCGTAGTATTGATCGCTCGGCGAAAAGCCGATCTTCGACTTCTCGTAATACCCCTCGTATTGGGAATAGCCGACTTCCGGGAAAAATGTCGTCGGCCGCCGCGGATCGCGGACCGTTCGCAGCGGAATGACGACGACCGGCAAAAAGAAAATCGCCGCCGCGCCCAAGAACACCGTGGCCTTGCGGGCCACCAGCTTGTCGTTCGCCTTGACATCGATGCTCTTGGCCTCGACGTGATAACCGCCGCGCGCGTTTTCGCAGGTCGAAAACCACGCGCCATCGCCGTGGGCGACGCCGGCAGACCGAGTTGTCAACGTCTTGGCGCGATAGAACAACTTGCCGACCTCGACGCCTTCGCTGGTTTCGCCGCGGCCATTGAGCAGTTTGGCGTTGTGGGTGCGCGTGTCGAAGACGATCTGATCGGCATAGAGGATCGTGTCTTTTTTCGAATTGATGATGTACGCATTGCCGGTCAGCGTCACGGTCCGGTTGCCGTCATAGTGCGCCTTGTCGCCGACGACGACGCCCTCACCGTAGAAGACATGGACGTTGCCGTTGGCGTCAGCCGTTTGGCCGGGTTGCAGGCCGCCGTCGGCATCGTCGGCAAGCCACGCGACCTCGTTAGGACCGAGCGGAGCGGCCGTCGGAGACGCGCTCGGAGCGACGGTTGGCGGAATGACGGTCGGTGACGCCATTGCTCCCGCGGGCCGGATCGGTTCCGGCGTTCCGGTCGTTCGTTCCAGCGGAACCGGTGCACTGGTTCCCTTGATTGCCGGTGTCGGTGTCGGCAGCGGCGGTGGCGTTAGCGATGAACCTGGTGGCGTCGGCGGTACCAGCTGCGACGGTCCGTTCGGCAGGTTTTGCAAGGGCGGAATCGTCGGCGGCGCTGATGCGCTTGGCGTCGGGGCGGCCGTGGCGTTCCCGGTCGGCTCTGGACTGGCTTGCGCGAGCACGCCGGCGGTCGGCGGCGCAGCGGCGGCGGCCGCGTCAGCAGATTCGTTCGCAATTTGAATTGCCGGCTCGCTGGCGCTAGCGGCCTCCGACTCGGTTCTCGCCGTTCTGGTCGATTGACTGGTGAGATCGAACGCGCGGTGGACGCCGGCAGTCGCACGCCAGATGGGAACCATACCCGGCCGACGGGTCCGCCCTTCGCGGTTCACCCGCGACGAGCCAACGCTAACCTGCGGACGTCGTGTCGCGTGGGGCATCGCCTGGAGTGCATGCGCGTGTTTGACGTGGGTTTTCACCTGGGGTGCATGCGCGTGTTTGACGTGGGTCTTCGCTCGCGGTGCACGCTCGCGCTTACTGGTGCGCAGGTGTGCGACCGGCGCCCGGGATTCTGCGGGGCGCACCGTCTCCGGAGCCGCCGCGCCTGCGACGCGAACTGCCTTCAGCTCGTCGGCGATGTGCAAGGGCGGCATCTCGTCCTCGCTAAGGCGCTGCTGTGCCGGCGTTTCTGTTGCTGCGCACGATTGCAGCAGCGCTCGTTCGAGTCGAGCGGCGCTTCCCAGCGGCGGTCCGGCGGCGGCCCGCAGCGGAACCGGCGCGACGAAGCCGCAGGTCACCGCCAACAAAAGCGCGACCAGCGCTCGCCCGCCGGACCGGGGGCAGCTCACCGTTCGACGCGCCAGAACAGCCCCGCGCCGACCAATCCGGTGACGATGTTCGGAATCCAGGCCGCTAGATACGGGTTGAGCGCGCCGCTCTTCCCCAGGGCGTAGAACGCCGACATCAGGAGAAAATAAACAAAGAAGACCAGGATCGACAGCGCGATGCCAAGCGTTCGCCCTTTGCGCCCGAAGAGCACGGCGAGCGGCAGCGCGATCAGCACCGCGATAAACGACCCGAACGGGAATGCGAGCTTCTGCGCCAGCGCCATTCTGAGTACGTCGAGCGCCGAGCCGCCTTGCCCGGTGGTTTCGAGCGCCACGATCTGGGCGCGCAGTTGGTGAGAATTCAACGTGTTGGTATCGCTACTCGCTGTGTTCAAGAATTGATCGGCGTTCTCACCCACTGGCAAACCGACGCGGATATCCTTCGCCGTCCGAACCTCCCCGTCCAGTTCGCCGCTCCGTTTGAATCGCGCCACCCGGGCGTTGCTCAAAACGAGCGTCTGGCCTTCAATGTGCGCATGCTCGGCGTTCATCACCTGCCGGAACGGCGACCGGGTTGCGTTTTCGAAGATCATGACGTTTTCCATCGTGCGGTGATCTTCCCGGACGTTGCCGACGTAGAAGACGCGGCCGGTCGTGTCGTCTTTGCGGAAGAACTGGGGGACGATCGGCAAGGTTGCGGTGTTGTAGATAATCTGGTAAAACGTCCGCGTTGAAAGCTCGACCGCCTTTGGGACGACGGTGTCGTTGATGTAATAGGCCACGCCGAACAAGATGATCCCCAGGATAATCGGCGTCTGAGCGATACGCTTGAATGAAATACCGGAGGTTCGCAGCGCCGTCACCTCGTTGTCGGCAGCCAGCCTGCCAAACGCGTGGAGGGTTGCGAACAGGCAGGCAAATGGGAACGCCAACGGCGTGGCTTGCGGAACGCGGAACAACAAGAACCGCAAGACCAAAAAGACCGACGCATGCGCGTTGATCAAATACTCGGCAGCCAGAAAGAAGATGTTGCCGAACCAGAAAATCAAGAACGCGCCCAGCCAAAACAAAAACGGCGCCGTCAGCTCGCGCACGAGGTAGCCGTCGAGAATCGGAAGAAGCGGCACGCGCGGTCCCGGCGGAGCGTATGGGCCAGCGCGGACGCTCTGGGCCGTCGCCATCGTGAGGTCCTAGTGTGGTGACACGGGGTTTAGCGGCCGGTAAGGACCACTAGGTGTTGCGTAGTACCGCGGTAACGCGTGTGACATAGGCGCGCGTTTCGGGGAACGGCGGAATTCCGCCCGCAGCGTCCACCGCGCCCGGACCGGCATTATAAGCGGCCAGAGCCAGCGCGACGTTGTTATGATAGCGCACCAGCAAATCGTGCATGTACCGCGTCCCGCCGGAGACGTTGTCTCGTGGATCGAAGCGATTGCCCACCTGGTAGGCGGTCGCAGTGCGCGGCATGAGCTGCATGAGCCCGCCGGCGCCGACCCGGCTGACGGCACTGGGGTCGCCGCCGGACTCCACCGCAATCATTGCGCTGAGCAGCGAAGCCGGAACGCCCGAGCGCGCCGACTCGGCGGCGATGATCCCCTTGAGGGTCGCCCGATCCATCGTGTGTGGACCGTTGGGTATAAAACCGCCGGCGCTACAACCGCACAGCGACAACACGAGCAACCCGATGGTCCAGAACCTATTCACTCGTCTTCCAATTTCGTCATGCGCGCGAGCGGCCCCGTCCGTTCGACCTAGGTACTTCATCCAGTGATCGGCAGTCCGACGACCCAGCCGTCATGAGCCATACCCTTGCTTGCGGTCTCCGCAGGGCTTATAGTGGGGAGAAGTGGTAGAAAGTGGGCCAGAGTGGAGGTGCTAAGCTGTCCCGCGAGGTTCCGCGTTTCACTGGCTCGGCGGAGCATTCCCTTGACGACAAGGGACGGCTTGTCGTCGCTGCGCGGTTTCGCGAGCGGCTAGGGGCGACGTTCATTTTAACGATCGCGCCGCCCGATCCGTGCCTTGCGCTCTACCCGATGCGGACCTGGGAAAGCTTTTGCGCCCGGCTGGACGCCGCGCCGGTAAAAGATGTCCGCTTCCGGGACTTCGTGCGGCGTCTGTTCGCTCACACCGAAGAGGTCGCGTGCGACGCTCAGGGGCGGCTGGTAATTCCGCCCGCACTGCGTGCCTATGCCGGCATCGATCGAGAGACCCTCGCCATCGGGTCGCTGACCCGGGTGGAAGTGTGGGCTCGCGAACGGGTCGGCGATCTAGCGCCCGATGCCGACGATTCGGCGGCGTTTGCGACGGAGCTTGGCCTTTATTAATGAGGGCGCGCCGGGACATACCGCGGTTCTGCTGGACGAGGTCCTCGAAAGTCTCGCGATCCAGCCGGGCGGGGCGTATGTCGACGCCACCTTTGGCGACGGTGGTCACAGCCGAGCGCTGGCGGCACGGCTTGAGCCCGCTGGCCAGATCATCGCGCTCGACCGCGATCCTACCGTCCGTCTACCAGGCGATCTGGCCGGCCGTGTCACCCTCATCTGCGCTGACTTCCGGGAACTGGACGCGGTGCTCGATGGCGCCGGAACTGACGTTGTCGACGGCGTTCTGTTCGATTTTGGGATTTCGTCGACGCAACTCGATCGCGCCGAACGCGGCTTTTCTTTCATCTTGGACGGGGAACTCGATATGCGGCTGAACCCGAGCGCGGGACAAACGGCGTACGACCTGCTCGCAACGACCGGCGAGCCCGAACTGGCCAGTCTGATCGCGACTTTCGGCGGCGACCGGGCGGCGCGCCGGATCGCGCGGTCGATCGTCGCCGCCCGCGCGCGCGGCCGGCTGCCACGGCGCACCACCGAATTGGCGCGGTTGATCGCCGGTACCGTTCAGGTCCGCGGCCAGCGAGAGCGGATCCATCCAGCAACCCGGACGTTCCAAGCGCTGCGGATCGCCGTCAACGACGAACTCGGCGCGATCGCGCGCGGGCTCGATGCCGCCATCGCTCGGACGCGACCAGGCGGGCGAATCGTCGCCATCAGTTTTCACTCCCTCGAGGACCGCATCGTGAAGCAGCGCTTTCGCTCTGATCCTCGCGTCGCTGCGCTCACCAAGAAGCCGGTCGTCCCCAGCGTCGCCGAAATCGTGCGCAACCCGCGAGCGCGCAGTGCGAAACTCCGCGTCGCGGAGCGGCTTCCATGATCGCGCAACCGGTTTGGCATCCGATTGAGTCCGTGCCCGTAACGGGTGGTTCGCGAGCCGGGCGCAGTGCGACCGAACGCCGGCGCAACGTCGTGCGCCGGCGGCATCACGGCATCGTCGGGCGGATCGTCGTCGTGACCGGTGCGCTGACGCTGTGCCTGCTTGGGTACTTGCTGCTGCTGGCCAACGAAACCCGGACGCACTACGAGCTTGCGCGGGCGATCGAGCAGCGCACCGCTCTCCAGGAGGAGACGATGCGGTTGGACGATCGCATCGCGCAGTTGCAATCGCGCGATCGGCTGGCCGCCCTTGCTGCTGGGCTCGGTCTGCGCGAACCAACGAGCCTGACGGTCGTCTACGTGCCGACACCGCGCCGCACCGTACCAAAGCGCGACGGACTCGCCCTGCTTCGTTCGGTTACCGGCTGGCTCAAATAGGTCGTGGGAGCCAACGCTCGGGCGACCGCAGTGCGGCAGCATGCGGCTGCGGAGATCGGCCCGCGACGACCCGGAGGTGCCCGTCCGGCAGAGCAGTTCCGGCGACGCTGCCACGAACGCGGCAAGTGGATTTTCTACGGGCTGTTCGTGATGGCCGGCTTTTTGACGTGGCGCTTGTACGACGTGCAAATCCGGCGCGGCCCGGGGCTAGCGCACTTAGCCCAACTGCAACGATCGAAGGACATCCCGCTGCCCGCCAAACGCGGGGTGATCTTCGACCGCTCGCTGGCGCCGCTTGCGCGGTCGCTGCCGTCACACGATCTCTATGCGACCACGCGCGAGATCGATGATGTCGAGCGGACGGCGCGCGCGCTCGCCCCGATTCTGCATAAATCAACCGAGCGAATTGCCATCGCCTTACGCGAACCGAACGTCTCGCGATTGCTCGCGCCGAAGATCTCGCGCGCGGCGCTCGAAAGCGTGCGCAAACTCCATTTGGCGGGAATTACGATCGTCCCGTCCGACACCGGCCTCCGGTACCTTTCATCGGGTCGGCTCGCGTCGACGGTGCTGGGATTTACGGGCGATCAGGACAACGGGCTCGAAGGTGCGGAGTTTGGGTTTGAACGGCTATTGCGCGGCACCAAGGGAACGATGCGCCTCGAGCGGGATCAATTCGATCGCACGCTTCCGTTCGCCCGCCCGCTCATTCTGCATGCCGCAACGGAGGGGCATAGCGTCGCGCTCACGCTCGATTCCTATCTTCAGTACGAAACCGAACGTGTTTTGCACGCCACCGTAACGAAGTTCGGCGCACGCAGCGGGACGGCGATCGTCATGGATCCCAACAGCGGCGAGATTCTGGCCCTCGCCAACGTCCCGGACTATGACGTCGCCGATTTTGAGCATTCCAAACCCGACGACCGCCGCGACCGGGGTGTCACCGATGCGTACGAGCCCGGATCGACCTTTAAACTGATCACCATGGCGGCGGCGCTGGAGAGCGGGCGGGTCGGTGCCGATCAGCGGTTTCCAACGCGTGACCGCTTGCAGATCGGCGGCAGCATCATCCATAATGCCGAGGACGGGTTCATGGCCGGTACCGGCGGCTCGGAAACGCTGGAAGATATCGTCGCCTATTCCCACAACGTCGGAGCCGCCGAGGTCGGCATCGCTACTGGGCGCCACGCCCTCAACGCAATGATCCGCCGGTTTGGATTTGGCTCACCCACCAACATTGAACTGCCCGGCGAGAGTTCAGGGATCGTTCCCAATCCTGCGCAGTGGAGCGATACCACGCTGCCGACGGTTTCCTTTGGGCACGGCATCTCGACGACGCCGCTGGCACTCCTGCGTGCGTACGCCGCGATCGCCAATGGCGGCGTCCTGCTGCGGCCGCGGATCTTAAAGACGATCTACGATCCGGCCGGCCGGATTGTCTACCGTTATCCGCGCGAGGTCGAGCGACGGGTGATCTCGCAGCGGACGGCGCGGCGATTGCGCCGGTACTTGCGGGCGGCCGTGGAGCGGGGCACCGGCAACCCCACGGCCCGGATCCCCGGGTACACGACGGCGGGCAAGACCGGGACCGCGCAGGTTGCCAGCGCCGGCGGCTACCAGGCGGGCGCGTACAACGCTTCCTTCGTCGGCTTTGTGCCGGCCGAGCACCCACGATTTGCGATTTTGGTGAAGGTCGAGCGGCCGCGGGGCGCGATCTACGGCAGCGTCGTCGCGGCGCCGGCGTTCGCGCAGATCGGGCGCGCCGCGATGCTGCAAGCCGGCATCGTTCCCAAAGTCACGCCCTCACCGAGCGCACGCTCGGTCGGCGCGGGTTCGGCGTCGAAATCGACGCCATGAGCCGAGACGGAATGACACTGAGGCAGTTGGTCGACTCGCTGGACGACGCCGTGGTAGTCGGCAACCGCGAGCACGTCATCACAGCGATCGCCGACGACTCGCGCTCGGTGACGCGTGGCAGTCTCTTTGTGGCAGTCCGCGGCGAGCGTACCGACGGGCATGCATTCCTGCGCCAAGCGATCGAACGCGGCGCCGGCGCGCTTGTTGTCGAGGCGGGGGCGATGCCGCTCAGCTTCACCACCGGTGTGCCGACGATCGTCGTGGCCGACACGCGGCGCACGTTGTCGCGGCTGGCGGCGACATTCTATGGAACCGCCGCGGCCGCGATGCAGATCGTGGGCGTCACCGGCACCAATGGTAAAACCACGACGACGTACTTGATCGAGGCGATCCTCGCGCACGCCGGGATCGCGGCCGGCCGAATCGGTACGCTCGGCGCGGCGTTCGCAAATCATCAATGGTCGCTTGGCAATACGACGCCGCTGCCGCTCGAACTCCACCGAGTGCTCGCCGCGATGAGTAAGCTTGGAGCTCGAGCGGTGGCGATGGAGGTGAGTTCGCACGCGCTCGCGCTGGATCGCGTCGCCGATGTACACTTTGCCGTGGGAGTGCTCACCAACATCACCAGCGACCACCGCGATTTCCATCGAAGTTTCGCTGCGTATGCCGCCGCGAAACGGCAACTGCTCGACCGCAGTCGCCGGGTCGTCGTCAACCTCGACGATCCGCACGCGCGGGCCCTAGCCGCCGAGTTGACCGCGGCCGGGCGAGTTCCCATCGGTTTTGGAATAAACGCCGGGGCCGACGTGCGCGGCGAGAACCTCGCGCTGGGCCCCCGCGGAAGTTCGTTCACAGTCGACGGAACGGCATTCGATCTGCGGCTGCCGGGCCGCTTCAATGTCCACAACGCGCTGGCGGCCGTTAGTGTCGCGCGCTGCTTCGACATTGCCGACGCCGTCAGCGCGGCCGCGCTCACGAACGTTGCCGGCGTTCCCGGCCGCATGGAAATTCGAACGGGTGGCGGCGTCGACGTGATCGTCGACTACGCGCACACGCCCGACGCGCTCGACAATCTCTTGCGCGCGGCGCGCGAAACGACCAGCGGCCGGCTCGTCGTCGTCTTCGGTTGCGGTGGCGACCGCGATCGCCACAAACGCCCGCAGATGGGCAAAATCGCGGCTGAACTCGCCGACGCGGTCACCGTGACGAGCGACAACCCGCGCAGCGAGAACCCGGCTAATATTGCAGCTGAGATCCTCGGCGGAATTGCCGACCCGGCGAACATCATCGTCGAGCTCGATCGACGGGTGGCGATTCAGCAGGCGGTCGAGCGCGCGCGCGACGGCGATGTGATCGTGATTGCCGGAAAAGGTCACGAAGCGTTCCAGACCATCGGGGATCGCCGCGAACCGCTCGACGACCGTGATGAAGTGGCTCGCGCGCTGCGTGCCCGAGCCGGCAACTGGATCGAGGCCCGCCGGTGAGCGTTCGTACGATCGACGCCATTGAAGCTACCCATGCGCGCGTCATTCATCGGCCCGACTTACCTGCAGCGCTCGAGGTCGTGACCGATTCGCGCACGATCGCGCCGGGCCAAACGTTTCTGGCGCTACGCGGCCCAAACTATGACGGTCATGCCTTCGTTCGGAGCGCGATTGCTAGCGGTGCGCAGGCGGTTGTCGTTGCAGACGAGGCGAGCATCCCCGACGATGTTCCGGCGCTGGTCGTCGCCGACACGAAGGACGCATATTTGGCGATGGCGGCGGCTGCGCGGCGGTCGCTGCGCGCACGCGTTGTCGCGATCACCGGCAGCACCGGCAAAACCACGACCAAAACGCTGATCGCCCAGCTCTTAGAGCGGGCCCAATCCGAGCGGGTCGCCGCCACGCCGGCCAATGAGAACAATGAAATCGGCGTCAGCAAACTGTTTCTCGCATTGGAGCCCGATGTCGGCCTGGTGGTCGTCGAATTCGGCGCGCGCCACGCCGATGACATCGCGCGGCTCGTCGCCATCGCCCAACCCGACGTCGCCGTGCTGACGAACATCGGTGACGCGCACCTGGAAATCATGGGTTCCAAAGAGCAACTCATTGCCACCAAATGGAGCATTTTCGGCGCCGGTGCCCAGCCCATTCTCAACCGCAATGACGCCGACTCAGTTCGGCGGGCGCCGACGCTCACGCGCGAACCGCGCTGGTTCGGCACCAGTGAAGGGTTGCCGCGCGGGCAGTCGAGGGGCCATGAAACCATCATCGTCGGCGACCGGCTCTGGATTCGTGAGCCCGGCGCCGAGCGATCGGTGTCGCTGGCTTCTCGCTTGCCCGGCATGCACAATCGCGTCAATTTGGCCGCGGCGCTCGCGGCCGCGCTCGCACTGGGGATTCCGCTCGATCCGCTGCTCGCCGCGACCGGTGGTTTGACATTGCCGCCCGGACGCTACGAACGCTCGAGAATCGGCGAGCTGACGATCGTCTTCGATGCATACAATGCGTCGATGTCGGGGACGCTCGCGACGTTGGCGGCATTCGCCAGCGAACCGGGAGTGCGGCGCATCGCCATCCTCTCGAGCATGGCCGAACTGGGCGAACAGGCTCCGGCGATGCACGAGCGCGTCGGCGCAGCGGCCGTTGCGGCCGCGCTTGACGTGTTGCTGGTCGGCGGCGCGCATGCCGCCGATCTCGAACGCGGTGCGCGAACCGCCGGTTTCGGCCCTGGTCGAATCGTGCGCTTCGAACGCAATGCCGACGCTGCCGCATGGCTACAGACGCATACGCGAGCCGGCGACGTCGTGCTCTTCAAAGGTTCTCGAAGATACCGGCTGGAGGAGATCGTCGATGCGTTGCGAGCCGCGCGTGCTTGAACCGGCGACGACGATCGGGATGCCGCGCGTGGCGCGAGCGCCGGCGATGCTGGTTGCTCTTCCGGTTCGCACCGGCCTGATCGATACTGGAGCCGACCTGCCCGCGGTGGTCGGCGCTGCGGTGCGTGGGATCGCTCGCGCTGGCGACGTGCTGGCAGTTTCCGAAACCGTCGTCGCCATCACCGAAGGCCGGTTTATCGCAGCTGAAACCGTCTGGCCAAGCAAGCTCGCGTACGTTCTCGCGCGCCGCGCCGGAGCGCTGGCGACCGTCAATCAACCCGAATCGATGCAGATCGTCATCGATCTGGCAGGCCGCTGGCGCGTGCTGTACGCGGCGCTCATGCAGATCGTCGGGCGGTTGTTTGGGCGGCGCGGAGCATTTTACGAGATCCTCGGGGCAACCATCGCCCAGATCGACGGTTACACCGGAACGCTGCCGCCATTCGACCGCATGATCGTGCTGGGACCCGCTGATCCCGACGCAACCGCCCGCGCCATCGCCGCCGGCGCCGGTGTCAGCGCAGTGATCGTCGATGCCAACGACCTCAGCGGTGCGAAGGTCCTCGGTTCGTCGGGCGGCATCCGCCGCGGCGATGTTGAGCAAGCCCTGCGGCGCAATCCGCACGGCAACGGCGACGAGCAAACACCGATCGTCGTCCTCAAATGGCGCGGCGCCGGCCGCATGCCACTGTTTGCAGCATCGTGAGCGGCCTCTTGCTGAACTGGCACGCCGTCGCGCTCGGCATGCTGGCCGTCTCGGTCGTGCTGTCCTTGGTGCTAGGCCGTCCGCTGATCGCGACTCTGCATGCGCTGGAATATCAGCAGCGAGCGTACGAAGATGCGCCGCCGTCGCACGCAAGCAAAACCGGCACGCCGACGATGGGCGGCATCCTCTTCTTGGGCGCGCTGCTGCTGGGCGTCGCAGTATGGCGCGATCCGGCCGCCATCGCCCTCGTCGTTTTGGGATTGCTGGGCGGTGCGATCGGATTGGTCGATGACTACGCGTCGATTCGTCTTGGCCGCAACCGTGGGCTGCGAGCGCGGACGAAATTTTTTGCGACGGCGCTGGCCGGCGTCGTGTTCTTAGCGCTCGCGCTGCCGATTGCCGGACCGAGCGGCGAGCGAACGATCTTCATCCTCGGCGGCTGGGCGGTCCACGCGCCGCTCGCGATCTGGTATGCCGTCAGCCTGCTGGTGATCGTGGCGACAACGCACGCGGTCAATTTGAGCGATGGTTTGGATGGGCTGGCGGCCGGCACGGTATTGCCGCCGCTCGCCTTTTTCGCGGTGCTGGCATGGCGCGCGAACGAGGCCGGCGTCGCCGTCGTGGTTTGCTCCCTGGCGGGTGCCGTCATCGGTTTTCTCGCGTACAACTACCATCCGGCAAAGATATTTATGGGCGACACCGGATCGCTGGCGCTCGGCGGGGTGGTTGCGGGCAGTGCGATCCTCACTGGAACGCAGCTGTTGTTGCCGTTGGTAGGTGGCGTTTTCGCCGCCGAAGCGCTATCGGTTATTCTGCAAGTGGCGTACTTCAAACGCACGTCGAAGCGAATTTTTCGCATGAGTCCGCTCCACCACCATTTCGAACTCGGCGGCTGGCCTGAAACCAAAGTGACGCGCCGTTTCTGGGCCGCGTCGGCGCTCCTTTCAGCTGCCGGCCTGGCGATCGCGCGATGAGCGACGCCAGCGGGGTCTTCGATGCGCGGGAGCGGGTGCTCGTCATCGGCGTCGGCCGCAGCGGACGGGCGAGTTGCCGCATTCTACGCGCGCGCGGTGCGACCGTGTATGCCACCGACGAGAAATCGGCCGAAGCGCTGGAGGCGACGATTGCCGAGCTGGCCGCCGAAGGCGTGCCGTTCGTTGCGCCGGACGCGCTGCCAACGATTTTTCCACAGCTCACGTCGGCGGTGCTGTCACCGGGGATTCCGCTCAACCGGCCGCTCGTCGCAGCGATCCAAATGCAGGCAAACATCTCGGTTTACAGCGAGATCGAAGTCGCCTACCGCATCTGTCGGGCCCCGATCGTTGCAGTGACCGGGACCAAAGGAAAGACGACGACGACGGCCCTGGTAGGTGAGATGTTCCGGCGCGGCGGGCGAACCACATACGTCGGCGGCAACATCGGCAATGCCCTGATCGGTGAGACAGCGCGCGCCGCCGCCGGCGATTGGGTTATCGCCGAGGTTTCGTCCTTCCAGCTCGAACTGATCCGCTCGTTCAAGCCGAAGATTTCAACGATTCTCAACATCTCGCCGGACCATTTAGACCGCTATCATTCGATGGTGGAGTACGCCGAAGCAAAGTTTCGGATCTTTGCCAATCAAGTGCCCGGCGATACGTTCGTCGGCAACCTCGTCGATCCGTGGGTTGGCCCGCTGGCCGACACCGACGCCGTGCAGCGCATTCGCGCCCGCGCACTTTGGTTTGCGAACCGGCCGCTGAAAATGGCAACCCTCTATGTCCGTGGCGATCGCATCGTGTACGCCCCGCCGAGCGGCGATCCGCGCCCGATCGAGATCATGCCCGTCAGCGAGATTCCGCTCGTCGGTCACCACAATATCGACAACGTACTCGCGGCGCTGCTCATCGGGTTGGCTGCCGATGTGTCTCCGTCCGCGCTTCGGGCCGCGGTCCGCGACTTCCGGCCGCTGGCGCACCGGCTGACCGAAGTTGCCGTACTCGATGGCGTGTTGTACATCGACGATTCGAAAGCGACCAATCCAAGTGCCGTCATCGCCGCGCTCGATTCATTCGGCGAGCGGCCGATCATTTTGATTGCCGGCGGGAAGGCGAAGGGAACCGATTTCCGCGCGCTGGGCGAAATTGCGCGAAAGCGCACGAAGGCAGTGATTCTCATCGGCGAAGCGGCGGCCGAAATGGCAGCGGCCATCGGGAACCGGAAGACCACTCGCGCCGGCACCCTGGCCGAAGCGGTCGAGATCGCCCGTCGCAAAGCGGTCGCCGGCGATGTGGTGTTGCTTTCGCCGGCCTGTGCGTCGTTCGATATGTTCAGCTCCGCCGAGGCGCGCGGCGATAGCTTTGCGCAGGCGGTGATGCCGGCGGCGGCGACGCATGGTTCGTAAACTGTATCCGGTCGGCGCCCCGACGCAACGTTTGCCGCCCGACACCATTCTCATCGGCATCGTCGGCGTGTTGGTGGCGCTCGGTTTGGTCATGATCTTCAGCGCATCGAGCGCGACCGCGCTCAAGGATTACCACGACAGCGCGTACTTCCTCAAGCGGCAAGCGGTCTGGTTCGCGATTGCAGCGGTGCTGGCACTGGTGGCCTATCGAATCGACTACCGGCATCTGCGCGCCGTTGCGCCGACCGCGCTGCTGTTGAGTTTGGTCGGGCTGGCGCTGGTGCTCGTGCCGCACGTGGGGCTCGCTACCGGCGGCGCCCGCCGCTGGCTCGGTGGTGGTCCTTTCTCGTTCCAGCCGTCGGAGTTCGCAAAGCTTGGGCTGGTCATCTATTTGGCGGCGGCGCTGTCGCGCAAGGGCGAGCGGATCCGCTCGCTGGTCACGGGCGTGTTTCCGCTGGCGCTGGCCGCCGGTGCGCTCATCGTGCTTGTCGTGCTCGAACCCGACATGGGGACGGCGAGTCTGCTCGCGCTTACGGCCGCGGCGATGCTGTTTGCCGGCGGCGCGCGCATCGTGCACCTGTTGATGGTCGCGGCGGCCACGACGCCGTGGGTCGCCATCTTGATCTTAAGCTCACATTACAAGCGCGACCGCATCTTCGCATTCATCGATCCTTGGAGGGATCAACTCGGCAGCGGTTTCCACATCGTGCAGTCATTGCTCGCGCTCGGCAGTGGCGGCCTGTTCGGTGAAGGCGTCGGGTACTCGCGCCAGAAATTCTTCTACCTCCCCGAGCAGTACACGGACTTCATCTACGCGATTGTGGGCGAGGAACTGGGCCTCATCGGCACGGTTCTCATCGTTGTGCTGTTCACCGTTGTGGCATATCGGGGGATCCGGATCGCCCTGTCGGCACCGGACAGGTTCGGGTTCTTTTTGGCGATCGGATGCACGTGCGTGATCGTGATTCAGGCGTTCGTCAATATCGGCGTAGTGACGTCGTCGTGGCCGGTCACCGGTGTGCCGCTTCCGTTCTTCTCGTTCGGCGGAAGCTCGTTGATCGTTAGCCTGTTGGCAGTCGCCCTATTGATCAACGTCGGGCGGTATCGCGTTGACTCGCCGGCGTGAGGGTGCTGCTTACTGGTGGGGGGACCGGGGGGCATATTTATCCGGCAATTGCGATTGCGGAGGCGCTGCTCGCGGAGGCGGAAGCGATGCCGCTTGAGCTATTGTTTGTGGGGGCGCGCGATCGGCTTGAGGCGCAGCTTGTTCCGCAGGCTCGGCTGCGGATCGCGTTTGTGGCCGGACGGCCGCTGGCGCGGCGGCTTTCGCTCGAATTTGTCCGGACCATCGCGAGCAATCTCGTGGGAATCGTGCAGTCATTGGCGATTCTGCTCCGCTTTCGGCCCCACTGTGTGGTCGCAACCGGTGGCTACGTTGCGTTTCCGGTCGTCGTGGCGGCACGGATTGCGCGTTCGTTCCGGCTGATGCGCGCGCGAATCGGAATGTTGGAAATCAACGCGGTGTCCGGGCTGACGAACCGGCTACTCGTTCCACTGGTCGATGAGACGTGGTTGGCGCTGGGTCAACCGGGAGCGGCGGCCGGACGACGCCGACGTGTCACCGGAACCCCGGTGCGGAAGTCGTTTACGAACAGCCTGCCAAAGGGTGAAGCGCGCGCGATGTTGGGGCTCGATCCGGCCGCGCTGACCGTCGTCGTCATGGGGGGCAGTCAGGGTGCGCAGTCGCTCAATCGGGCGGTCGTCGAATTTACGACGGCGTATGAGTTGCCGTTGGGGTGGCAGATCGTTCTGGTTTGCGGGACGCGCGACTACCCGGCCGTCGCGGAAACGCAGCGCTTGGCGCGCTCGCGCGACCGCATTCGCTTGATCGCGTATCTTGACGATCCGCGCGCCGCATATGCCGCCGCCGATCTGTTCGTGACACGGTCGGGCGCTTCAACCTTGGCGGAATTGGCGGCGACGGGAACGCCTGCGATCTTGGTTCCGTATCCGCACGCTACCGGCAATCACCAGTTGGCAAATGCCGAAGTGTTTCGAGCGGCCGGGGCCGCGCGAATCGTTCCCGACGCTGAGCTCGATGGACAGCGGTTGTTTGTCGAGATCACGGCGGCGCTCCAGGCCGAAAACCTGACGGCGATGCAGGCAGCGGCTCGAAGCTTGGCGTCGGCGGATGCGGGGCCGCGGATCGCGCGTCGCATCATTGAATTGGTTCGCGGATGAGCGCTTTGAAGGTTGTGCATTTCGTTGGGATCGGCGGCATCGGTATGAGCGCGCTGGCGCGCATTCTGCTACAACGCGGCGTCCGGGTGAGCGGGTCGACCGATCGGCGGACGGCGCTGACCGATCGGCTCGGTGAAGAAGGCGCGACGATCGCCGTTGGGCATGCCGCGGTGCACGTTCCATCCGATGCGACCGTTGTCGTCAGCTCGGCAATTGCAGCCGACAACGTCGAAGTGCGCACTGCGCGCGAGCGCACGCTGCCGATTTTGCGACGCGGCGATTTGCTTGCGCAACTCATGAACGGACAGCGCGGCATCGCCATTGCCGGCACGCACGGCAAGACGACGACGACTGCGATGGTCGCCTGCGCGCTGGAAGGCGCCGGCATCGACCCGACGGTCGTCATCGGCGGGGAGCGCACCGACACCGGGACCAATGCGCGCCACGGGCAGGGCGCATGGTTCGTCACCGAAAGCGACGAGTCCGATGGCTCGTTTCTGGCCCTGCGGCCGGAGATCGCCGTCGTTACCAACATCGAGGACGATCACGTCGCATCGGATGCCGAGTTTGCGCACTTGATCAACACGTTTACCATGTTTTTGGACGAAGTGCGACCGGACGGTCTGGCGCTGGTGGGCATCGACGAACCGCGTGGCGCGGCACTGGCACAAGCCAAGCGCCGAGCGCGAACGATGACGTATGGATTCGACGTGACCGCCGACGTGCGAGCCTGCGAGGTGGCGTATCGTGATTTCGGATCGACCTTTACTGCAGTCGCCGACAGCGAGTGGCTCGGAACGGTGACCTTGCGGGTGCCGGGCGCGATCAACGTTCTCGACGCGCTGCCGGCGATCGCGATCGGCCGCGAACTGCAAATCCCATTTGCGACGGTCGCGCAGGCGCTTGCCCGGTTCGGCGGCGTTCGGCGGCGATTCGACGTCCTCGCGCGTTCTCCACGGATGACGGTCGTCGATGACTACGCGCACCATCCGACCGCCGTTGCGGCAACCATTGCGGCGGCGCGGCAAGATTTCGCTGGGCCGATCGTCGTCGTGTTCCAGCCGCATCGGTATTCGCGCACACGCTACCTTGCCGATCGGTTTGTGCAGGCGTTGAGCGCTGCGACGCTGGTGGTGTTGACCGACGTGTACGGTGCCTCGGAGCCCCCGCTGGACGGCGTCGACGCTACTTTGATCGGTCGCCCACTTGCCGCGCTCGGGACGACAGTCGCGTATGTTCCGCAGGTCTCCGGGCTACCGGCCTATTTGCTCGAAAGCGCTCCGCCCGGCGCGCTCGTCCTCATGCTCGGTGCGGGTTCCATCACCGATGCCGCGGCGCAACTCGCCGCGGAGTTGGCGTCGCCGCCACGCAGCGCATTCGTCTTGTGAGCGCTCCCGCCGCCAATTCCCAAAGGGCCGAACGCGGGCTACGTTCGGTGCTGGCTGATGCCGACCGGCTGACGCTGAGCGAACGGTTCGGCGAGCGGGTCGCATTCGATGCCCCGCTTGGGCCGCACACGTCGTGGAAAATCGGCGGACCGGCCGACGCTCTGGTCGCGGTCGAAACGACCGCCGAACTTGCGACGGTGCTTGAGCTCGTTCGGCGACGGCGACTGCCCTGGTTCGTTTTGGGCAGCGGTTCGAATCTACTGATCGGCGACGGAGGGATTCGAGGCGTCATCCTGCGGCTGACCGGTGAATTTTCGCGCATCGCGTTCGAGCCGGATCCGGCGCAGGTGATCGTGCGGGCCGGCGCCTCGGCATCGCTCGCGCTATTGACCGGTCAGGCCGCCTCGCGAGGTGCGGTCGGCATCGGTTCGCTCGCCGGCATCCCCGGCAGCGTCGGCGGCTCGCTGCGCATGAACGCCGGCACCGATCAGGAAACCGGGAATTTCGTGCGCGAAGTCTGGGTGCAGACGCCAAGCCGGCCGCGCCCGCACGCCGTCAGTCCAACCTACTTTTATCGCCGCACGAGCTTGGCTCGTGACGCGATCGTCGCGGAGGTCGTGTTCGCGTTCGAGCGTGGCGAACCGGCGGCGGTCCGCACCGAAATGAAACGCCGGCTCGAACGTCGCAAAGCCTCCCAGCCGCTCCAGTTTCCCAACGCTGGCTCGTGCTTCCGAAATCCGCCTGGCGATTCCGCCGGTCGATTGATCGAGGCAGCCGGTGCGAAGGGCTGGCGGGAAGGTAACGCGGAGGTTTCGGAGTTGCACGCGAATTTTATCGTCAACCGCGGTGACGCCAGCGCGAAAGATGTGGCGATCTTGCTTGCGCGAACGCGGCGAGCCGTCACCGAGCAGTTCGGGATCGAACTCGAATTCGAAGTGCATTTCGTCGGCGTCTTCATCGCGTGAGCAAGGCTCGAGTTGCCGTCGTCATGGGCGGCCCCAGCAGCGAACGCGAAGTGTCGATTGCGACCGGTCGCGGCGTGCTCCAGGCTCTTGGTGACCTTGACTACGACGTGCAATCGCTCGACTTCGATGCGCGTTTCGTCGAAGCGATTCGCGAGTTCGCCCCGGAGGCCGTCTTCAACGCCCTGCACGGTGCCGGCGGCGAAGACGGCACGGTCCAGGGCATCCTCGACTGGCTGGGCATACCTTACACCGGCAGCGATCTGCGCTCGTGCGCGGTCGCACTCGACAAGCATCTCACCAAGAAGTTGCTGTCGGCCGAAGGGCTGCCGACGCCGGCCTGGGACACGTTTGATCTCGATGGCGGGACGCTGCCGCTCCTGCCCGGCTCGCTCAGCCTGCCGCTGGTCGTCAAGCCCCGCACCGAAGGCTCGAGCACCGGCGTGAAGCTCGTTCGAACGCATGAGGAGTGGTCCGAAGCGATGATCGCGCGCGCGGCAACCGGCGCCGGCGTTCTCGCGGAGGAATACGTCGTCGGGCGAGAATTCTCGTGCGGCGTGCTGTTTACGCAGACGTTACCGGTCATCGAGATCGTTCCGTCAACCGAGTTTTACTCATACGATGCCAAGTATGCGCCAGGTGGAAGCCAGCATCACTGTCCGGCCCGAATCGACGAAGATCTCAGCCATCGCCTGCAGATGCTGGCGATCTCGGTTCACCGCCTGATCGGTTTGCGCGATTACTCGCGGACCGACTTCATCGTCACCAAAGAGGGCCGGCCCTACATCCTGGAAACCAACGCGCTGCCGGGGCTAACGCCGACGAGCTTGCTTCCCGAAGAGTGCGCGGCGATCGGCATTTCATATCCGGTGCTGATCGATCGCTTGGTGCGCGCGGCGCTCGAACGCGGCCGCGAACTAGTCGAGACCGTCGGCTGAAACCTTGAACCAGCTCGATCTGGAGGACCGAGGCGCGATCGTCACCGGCGGCGCATCCGGCATCGGATTTGCAATCGCGAAGCGCCTGCAGGCGTCGGGTGCCCGGCTGAGTTTATGGGATCGAGACGAAAGTGCGCTGCGCACCGCGGCTTCAAGTTTGGGCGGCGTGCACACGGCGAGCGTCGACGTCGTCGAATGGGCCGAAGTGGAGCGCAGCTTTTCCGAAACGATTGCGGCCACCGGCACCGTCGACGTCCTGGTCAACAGCGCCGGAATCACCGGACCGAATCTGCTGAGCTGGGAGTATCCTGTCGACGCATGGCGGAGCGTTCTCGATGTCAATCTTACCGGCGTTTTCCTGTGCTGTCGGGCCGTCGTTCCGCACATGCGGCAGCGCGGCTATGGCCGTATCGTCAGCATCGCATCGGTCGCCGGCAAGGAAGGCAATCCTAACGCATCAGCGTACAGCGCGTCCAAAGGCGGCGTTATTGCATTTACCAAGTCGCTGGGCAAAGAGTTGGCGAGCGAGAATATTCGGGTCAACTGCGTGACCCCGGCGGCGGTCGAGACGCCGATGTTCGCCCAGATGACGGCTGTGCAGATCGCGTACATGAAATCGAAGATTCCAATGGGTCGCTTCGGGACCGTCGACGAAATCGCCGCGCTGATCGGCTGGCTGTGCACCGAGGAATGCTCGTTCTCGACCGGCGCGGTTTTCGATCTCTCGGGCGGCAGATCGACCTACTGATCGGATTCGCTGGCGCCGCCCCGGCCGAAACGTTCGTCTAAGGCCGTCCCGGGATGCATGAGACGAGGGCAGCCTGCCGATAGGATAGAGATGGATTTCCGAGCGGGCGGCAGTCGTGGCGGCATGCGGCGGCCGAATATTCGGCGTTGGTTTCGTTAGAGCGCTCGGCGGCTCGGGTCGCCGGCGAAGGGGCCGTCACCGTTGCGATCTATGCGCTGACGATTTTTACCAGCGCGGCGCTGCTGTTTTCCGTCGAACCATTGTTTGCCAAACTGGCGCTGCCATTGCTCGGCGGCTCGCCCGATGTGTGGAATACGTCGGTCGTGTTCTTCCAACTCGCGTTGCTCGCCGGCTATCTGTATGCCCATGCCGTGCGAACATGGCTGCGCTTGCGCTGGCAGATCGCCCTCCACCTTGGGGTGATGCTGCTGGCGGTGATCGTGCTACCGATTCAGATTGCCGCCGGCTGGCATGCGCCAGCCAACGGAACGCCGGTGGTCGCGCTGTTGGGTCTATTAACGGTGAGTGTTGGGCTGCCGTTTTTCGTGCTCTCGAGTTCGAGCCCACTATTGCAATGGTGGTTCGGATGTTCCGGCCACCGCTCGGCTCGCGATCCGTACTTTCTCTATGCAGCTAGCAACGTTGGGAGCATCCTCGGTCTGCTAGCCTATCCGTTCGCCGTCGAACCATTCGTCGGCGCGCGTCAACAGAGTTGGGTGTGGGCGGTCGGCTACTTGGCATTAGTTCTCGCGGTCGCAGCCTGCGGTGCCCTGGTATGGCACCGACCGCACGTCGAAACGGACGTGAATTCCGGGACCGACGTGCGCGCGTCGGCCGAGCGCATGACGACTCGCCAACGCTGGCGCTGGACGGCACTGGCGGCGGTGCCCTCCAGCCTCATGCTCGCGACCACGACGCACCTATCGACCACGATTGCGCCAATTCCGCTCATGTGGGTGCTGCCGCTAGCGCTCTATTTGACCACCTTCATCATCGCTTTTGGTTGGTATCCCCAGTCGCTGCGCGCCATCGTCATCCGCATCGTTCCGTACGCGGTCTTGCCGATTGCGATCCTCACGGCGCTCGATCTCACCGTACCGACGCCAGCGTATGTCGCGCTCCATCTGTTCGCGTTGTTCGTGCTCGCGCTGGTGGCGCACGGGACGCTCGCCGCCGAACGGCCCGGCCCGCGGCGGCTCACGGAGTACTATCTGTGGATTTCGATCGGCGGCGCGGTCGGCGGAATGTTCAACGCGCTGCTCGCGCCGCTGCTCTTTCCGCACGTGGAAGAATTTCCAATTACGCTCGTCATCGGTGCACTGCTGCTGCCGCTGGCGGCATCGAGTGCCTTCGCTGCCCCGCGGCGAGAATGGAAGTTAGACTTCGCGCTACCCGCCGCGTGCGGCATCGCGCTGTGGTGCGTGACGGCCTATCTACCGATCGCGCAGGCGCCCGTCCATCGGCAGTTGGCCTTTGCGGGCGCGGCCGTCGTTTGCTTCGCATTCTTTGAGCGCCGCTTACGCTTTGCGCTCGGTTTGGTCGCGCTCTTCATCGTTGGATCGCTGTTACCGAACTCCAACGGCCGCGAGCTGTCCCACGAGCGAAATTTTTTCGGCATCAAGCGTGTGTTCGCGCACCCATCGGGCCATTACCGGCTTTTCGTGCACAGCGGGATCATTCACGGCATTCAGAGTACGGTGGCCGGTCGCGAGACCGAGCCCCTTTCCTACTACACACGCGGCGGTCCGCTCGGTCAGGTCTTTGCGTTAACTGCGGCCCGCGGACCGGTTGCCGCCGTTGGCCTCGGGGTCGGCACGGTAGCCTGTTATCGAAGCCCGGATCAAGCATTCACGTTTTTCGAGATCGATCCCGCGGTCGAACGCATCGCGCGGGCACCCGAAGCGTTCTCGTATCTGCAACGATGTGCGCCGGCGGCGGCGGTCGTCGTCGGCGATGGGCGGTTAACCTTAAACCGCACGCCGGCACATCATTTTGGCCTGATTATTCTGGATGCGTACAGCGCCGACACGCCGCCGCTGCACCTGCTGACGCGTGAGGCGCTACAGGTGTACCTAGGCCGGCTTGCCCCCGGCGGCGTCCTTGCATTTCACATCTCCAACCGCAACTTCGATCTGCGGCCGGCGGTCGGTAACCTGGCGAAAGATGCGGGTCTTGCGGCGTTCGTGCGCGATGACACGCAGGTCGCGGCGCGCGAGGAAGCGCGCGGCCGCCAGCCCTCGACCTGGGTGGTCATGGCGCGCAACGAATACGACTTAAATCGGCTGACCGCCGATCGCCGGTGGAAACCGCTTAGGGCAGAACCTCGATTGCCACTCTGGACTGATGACTACTCAAGTCTCATCAGATTGTGGGTCCTTTAGCCCGCAAGTCCCGCAGCGCTGTCCGCGCATGGAAATAGCGGCCGGCTTGCGAATCGGGACGGCATGAGCGGAACTGTCGTCGATCGCGGGCTCGAGGGCATCGTTGTCGGAGCGACCCAGCTGAGCAATGTCGAAGGGTTGGAGGGGCGCCTCACCTACCGGGGCTACGACATTCACGACCTTGCTCCGAACGTCACCTTTGAAGAGGTCGTCCATCTACTGGTGTTCGGGGTCCTGCCGAATCCGACCCAGCTTTCCGACATCAACGCGCGGATCGGTGCAAACCGTGCGCTGCCGCCCGATCTGCTGGCGATGCTCAAGCTGATTCCGAAGGATGCGTGGCCGATGGACGTGCTGCGCACGCTGGTTTCGGCGCTGGCCCACTTCGAACCGCACAAACCCGACGGCTCGCACGCATCGAATCCACAAGCCGCACTCGAGCTGATCGCAAAAACGCCGACGATCGTTGCCGCGTGGGATCGCATTCGGCGTGGGTTGGAACCGGTCGCGCCACGAGGCAACCTTTCAACCGCGGCGGATTTCCTGTACATGCGAAGCGGCGAGTTACCGATCAGGGCAGCCGAGCACGCGCTCGACATGTACTTCGTGCTTTTGGCCGATCACTCATACAACGCTTCGACGTTCGCGGCGCGGGTGACGGCCTCGACGCGCGCTGACATCTTCGGCGCGGCGACGGCGGCGGTGGCGACTCTCGCCGGCGACTTGCATGGCGGCGCGCCAAGTAAGGTGATGACGATGCTGCTCGAGGTCGAGGAGCCCGAGCGGGCCGAAGCATATGTTCGCGCGATTGTCGGCAAAGGCGAGCGAGTGATGGGGATCGGGCATCGCGAGTACCGCGTGCGCGATCCGCGCGCACTGCATCTGGATGCGATGACCAAGCAACTTGCTGAGGCATCGGGTACGAAATGGTACACGGTCGCGCGCGCGCTCGAAGAGGCGTCAAACAAAGTCTTGCAAGAAGTAAAGCCCCGCCGCAGACTGTTTGCCAACGTTGAGTTCTACACGGCGCCAATGCTCTACAGCTTGGGCATCCCACCGGATGAGTTCACGTGTATGTTTGCGTGTTCCCGGATGGCCGGCTGGTGCGCGCACATCCTAGAACAGCTGGCCGATAACCGACTGATTCGACCGCAAGCGACCTACGTCGGGCCGCCGGTCAGTCCCGTCGTGCCGCTCAGCCAGCGTGCCAGCGCCAACGGGACCGCCCAGTCCTGAACCGACTCGGCAGCCGCCGCGCGACAATCGGTCGCGCGACCGGGGAGACGAGCGTCGACTTAACGCTCGACCTCGACGGCGGTCCGGCATCGATTGCCACCGACGTCCGATTTCTCGACCACATGCTCGATGCGTTCGCGCGCCACTCTGGTTGCGGCCTAACGATCAAGGCTAAAGGCGATGGGCTCGATCACCATCATCTAATCGAGGATGTCGGCATCGCGCTCGGCACGGCGATCCACCAAGCGCTGGGCGAAAAGCGAGGTATCAATCGCTTCGGTTCTATCGCCGTCCCACTCGACGATGCGCTCGTGCTGGCAAGCGTCGATCTATCAGGCCGCGCCTATCTAAATTTTAAGGTGAAATTTGCCGCCGAGAACCTCGGCGATCTTAAGACGGAGATGATCGCGCACTTCTTTCGATCGGTCGTCGAAAACGGTCGTTTCAACCTCCACCTGATCCAACTCAACGGCGAAATCTCGCATCACCTGTGCGAGGCGGCGTTTAAAGCCTTCGCACGCGCCTTGGCGCAGGCAATCACCCTGACCCCCGACGGCGCCGTGCCGTCGACGAAAGGTATGTTGGCCTAAGGCGCCCAGGTGTTGCGAGTTGTTTGCGCGAGAACTCAGCCGGCATTTTCGAGAGCGATGCATCTACCTTTGCAGCGGCGCGTCGACTTGGGGTGGCGCGCCTCCATTGGAGGGACGCATTGTATGCTCCAGGTTTTGCGTGCGCGTCCCCGACTAGGCGATGATGTAGCAGACCGCCGCGTACGGCGATTCTCGGATGCGCCATTTTTTCGTGGCAGCGAATTCGTTCACGGCCTGCGTGCAGCCCTCCCACGCGTAGTAATCGTCGACGAGGATCACGCCGCCAGGTACGACATGCGATGCGAGGTTCTCGAGGATGCACTTCGTCGATTCGTACCAGTCGGCGTCCATGCGTAAGAGTGCGATCGGCTCTTGTGGCTTCTGTGCCGGAAGCGTTTTCTCAAACCAGCCCTTGGTGATCCGGTAGTCGCGCGCGGCGGAGTGGGACATTGCCGTCCGGGCCTCGTCCACAGAGGCTGTGCAGTTGTCAAAGTACGTCGGGCTGGTTGTGTTGCGTTGAAAAGCCAGAGCTGCCTCGCCGTCGGCTTCTCCGGCGGGCGGGAGCCCTTCGAAGCTGTCGAACAGATAGTACCTGCGCTCCGGTCCGAGGACGTCGGCGATGCCGGCAATCATCCCGCCGCGCCACGTGCCGCATTCGACGATGCTTCCGGCAATCCGGTCGGCACGCAATGCCACACGTAGGTTGGCGACGTATTCGCGCTCGGGAACCATCGTGAAGCTCCGATGTTTGCGGTAGATGTTACGAAACCGCAGCTCGTTCACGGCGAAGTTGGCTGCCCTTCGGGTGATCTGGGCGGCTTTTCCAGGGATCTTGGCTACTCTCCGGGCGATCGGTGACGGTCTAAAAATCCCCAGTTATGGCGGTTTAAAATTCCCTACCCAGGTTGCCCGATTCGGCTAGGTGGCGTCTCCTCCCCTACTTTTTGTTTTGGCAGCGTCTAAAATTCCGGCGCGCCGTTTTTCTTTGAGCCGGTAGCTTGGACCATTAATCGAGATCGTCGTTGCATGGTGGAGCAGGCGGTCCAGAATGGCAGCAGCCAGCGTCTCATCGCCGATCAAGGCGCCCCACTCGCTGAAACGTTTGTTGCTTGTTAGGATAATCGGGCCGCGCTCGTAGCGTTCGCAGATAAGGCGAAAGAAGTGCGTGGCAGCGATCCGGTCGAGTGGTTCATATCCGATTTCGTCTATAATCAGAAGTTTTGCACGATTTGCGGTGAGGCGCTTGAACTGAATATGCGATTGTTCCGAAGCACGGAGCTTTGCGAACAAGTCTCGAGCCGTTGTAAAGTGGACGAGCTCGCCGGCGGTGATGGCGGCGTGGCCGAGCATGACGCTTAGATGGGTCTTCCCGCAGCCTGGCGGCCCAAGGAAACCGACGTTCTCTCCACCGGCCATAAATCGCAACGTATGCAGGTCGCGAATCTTCCGCTCGTCCAGCGACGGCTGAAAAGCGAAGTCGAATTGGTCGAGTGTCTTTACGGCCGGCAGTCCGGCCAGCTTGAGGCGTGCGATGATACTGCGCTCGCGCCGTACGGCTAACTCTTGTGCGAACATCTGATCGAGCACATCGACAGTCGTGAGTTCCCCGTTTCCGGCTCGGTCCAGCAGGCCGTCGACGCATTCAATTGCGCGCTGCATGTTGAGTTGCTCGAGCGCGTCGCGCATCCGTTCATAAACGAGTTGACTCATGGTGCGACTTCGTCGTACTCGGCGAGTGATCTTTGCTCGACGGTGAGAGCAAGGAGGGCTCTGAGGTTTCCTTCAGGGCGACGATGCGCTGTTCGTCGCCTACCGTGGAGGCGCCGATGCTCGTAGACGAGCACGTTCCCCTCGTAGAACCGGAGCGTGTGGCCGTTATCGTGGACCAGCAGCGTGCGGCCGCGCTGGCCCGTCGGCATTTCATACCGGTTGCTGCCGTAGCTGACGAAGCCTTCGACGTCGACGATGCGCTGCTCCGTGCGTGAGACGATCGCCATGCCGGCGCGGAGTGGTAAGAGCAGGGGAGCCTCGCGAGCGAACCGGACGTCGACCACCTCGCCATGCGTGCGATGAACGCGACGATTGGCATCTTCGAGCCAATCGTCGAGTTGGCGCTGAGCGTCGTCGACGTCGCTGATCGTGCGACCGGGGAAGAACGACGTGCGCAAGAAGCCGATCGTACGTTCGACTTTCCCTTTTGTCTTGGCGCGATACGGCGGCGCGCAGATGGGCTGGTAACCGTAACGAGCGGCGAAATCCTGGAAATCTTTCTGCCAAATCGGCTCGGAATCGGCATCGCGGCCGAGCGTGATCGTTTTTGGGTTGTCGTACAAGATGCTCAGCGGCACGCCGCCGAAGAACGCGAAGGCCTCGACGTGACAGCGCTGCAGCGCTAACTCGTCCATCGACGTCGTGAACTTCGCGAATGTTTTGCGCGAGTAACCCAGCACCATCACAAAGAGGTACAACGCGAAAGAGACGCCCTGTTCGCAGAGCCGGCCGCAATCCGCCCAATCGCACTGGGCTTGCTTCGCCGGCGGCGTCTCGAAGCGCACCTCCTCCACGGGTGCTTCCCGAGCAGGTCGCAGCTTGCGAGCGAAATCGCGCAGCGTCGAGTAGGGTACGGCCACGCCGCGGCGCGCAAGATCCCGGCCTAGTTGCGCTGCCGGCACGCCGGCCTTCAGCCGTTCCCGTATCCAGCCCGCGTAGGCGTCGAGCCGCGATGACCGTCGAGGTAGGGTGACGGTCGGCTCGGCAGGCGCATCGCGCAATTTCCGGGCGGTCTTGGGGTCGATGCCGTGCTCGGCAGAAATCCGCGTCAGCGGCACACCCTGCGCCGCCTGAACCTTGATTTTCATGCACAATCCCCTTACGATTGGATAGCCCTCCATCTGGCTTGCTGGCGAGATGGAGGGTTCTTTCGTCATTTAAGGGGTAGGGATTTTTACGCCGTCGGAAGTGGGGAATTTTACGCCGTCACCGACACATGGGTAATGAACACTCTCATTTCGGCCGACCGTTCACCGCGAGCGGTCGGTAGCGGCTTTGCCGGTCCGCTAAGCGTCCTTAATCAGTACGACATCGATGGCGTCGCAGAGATTCCAAAAAAACTTCATTAGGACGCGGCGACCCGGGATGTAGCGCCGAAGGCGCGCAATGCCCCGGCCTTCCACGATGTGCTGCAGCGACGCAATTCTAAAACGGGCCGAAGTATAGTAGTTATAGGCAAACTCGCTGGTGAAGTATTCGAACGTCTCGTCAGTGAAGAGGCGCTTGTGCGTCGGGTCCGCGTGGGCGAACGTTGACGTAACGTGGGGGACGATGATGCGCGCTTCGCCGCCGATGCGCAGAATACGATGGATCTCCTCCATCGTGGTCACGGTGTCGGAGAGATGTTCGAGGACATTGTCCATCATGATGCGATCAACGGACCCATCTGAAAACGGCCACGGAAAAGTCTCAAGGTTATGAACTACGTCAACCTCCGGCCCGGCGAAGCAATCCACACCGAGGTACCCTGGTAAACGCTTTTTCCCGCACCCGAGATTTAGAGAGACCGATTCCCCGAACGTTCCGTTTGCCTTATCGATCATACAACAATGTAGTCAAGCAGAGCGTTGTATTGCTGACCCGAGTCATAGTGATCGTGTACATGGCCCACGATTGTCGCGCGGACCTTATCCAAGGCGCCCCGATCCGAAACCATCCGGACTAAACGCGACCACGCCTCCTCGAATTCTGTTTCAAAGTCTATCGATAGCCACTGCAACTCGAGGGGAAGCATGAGTCTTAACTGAGGGATGTCACTTACAAGTGGTATGCACCCCACGCTCATAGCTTCCAACATGATCAGAGGCATGCCCTCCCACCGGGACGGCATAATCAGAAACTCGTGGGACTGGAGAGCCTCGACGACCCGATTGTGGCTGACGGTGCCTTCAAAGATCGCCCTATCCCCAAAAGCACTTTGAAGGCTCTGGCGCAGCTCTCCGTCGCCGATGACAGTAAGGGCTCCGGCTGAGAGTTTGGGCGCGAACGGCGACAATCGGTCGAGGCCTTTCTGCGCCGTGAGCCTGCCCACGAAGAGCAACTTTGGATTAGCGTTTTCGCAGCGCATGCCTGGTACGATCCGCACACCATTCGGAATGACGCGGGCTTGTGTTCGGAGGGCCGCGCTTGGGAGCAAGGCTGACTCGGCCTCGTTCAGGACGTGGAGCTTGGCACCGGCCAGGAGTCTCGCATAAAAAGGCGATCGATAGATTAGATTTCGTGCTCTAAATGATAGGCGGCTGGCGGGATACTGTAACGGCGTATGAAACCCAATCGTACGTTTACCCGGTGCACGCAATTGATTGAGCCAGAGGATGTCGAGGGGCTCATTCTTGACATAGATGTAATCGGCTTTTCGCAGATACAGAAGATCGAATTCTTTGGGGGCATCTAGTGCCTGCAGATGTGAAAACCGCCGGCCAAGTCCGAGAAGTCGAACGATGCGGAGAAACTGCGTAGCCGGCGGCGTAATAATCCTGGCACTCCATCCCCGGTTCTCCGCATGAACGCACAGCTGGCTGACGAACTGAAGGAAGCCTCCCCCATACTCAACGGGCGTCGCATTGAAAATGGCGAGAGCGGGCATTAGAGAGCCACCGGACCTGGGTTGATGCAGAAGCGATAGCCCGCAAGTGATGCTATCCACGCCAACGCTGAAAAAACAAGACACGCTCGTATGAGGTTCCCGTACCTCAGGTCGATGATGTCAGCCGTCCGGCCATGGGATAACCACGCTTGGCGTCCTCCCTGGAGCACTACGGGTCGCATGAGCGTCCCGTCGGTCCAGGCCTGCCACTGGTCGCTCGCCGCATATGACGTCACCAGAACTTTACTCGCTGTCTTGCTGATAGACTGTCGCCCAGGCGGGAGCGCACTATAGATTGCCTTTCGCAGCCACGTTCCAGCCGGAGCTGCGAGAATTGAGACGTCGCCATCGCGAGCGCGAATGCCCGTTTGAACCCATTTTGGCCGAGTCTCACACGGAATCAAATGCCGAACCGGACCAACGCGAAGGCTAACGCGTGATTTCACCCGGCAAGCTAAGCTAACGAAAAGCCCATCGTCGCTGCTCCGTGCCGGGGGACGGAGTACCAGTTCCTCCTTAGAAAGCGAAATGAATCCGGCATCCGGATATCGGATCCAAGCAAACGCGTCGGACCAGTTTGCGACCGGTTGCCAGTGCTCTCGTGGATCGTCCGAGCGCGCAACAAGAACGGCTTTCGCACGGATCGTCGAGCCTCCCCAACACTCTGCATCGTCATCGGCTAGCGCATCAGGAGTCCATGTGCTGGAACACCGCGCTTGGACAATCCGCCGGTCACCCTGATACAACGGGTTTGCATAAACGTCCGCACCGGACACTGAAAACACGTGCCGGAACGGCGTTGCCAGAGGTTTCAGTACGTTTCCTTCACCCGCCGTCACCAGCGGTCGTAAGCGAGGCTCAAGTCCTTCTCTGCGTCGCGAGACAAAACCATGGCGCAGGACTATGTACTTTACTCCGAGTGCGGCAAACGACTCCGATGATAGCCCGGAATCGTCCTCGACCCGGTTCAATGCGGCGGAGAACAGATTATCGGGCCAAAACTCAAACAGTGAATCGTGTCGATGCGTAGGCAATCCGAACGGATCAACCCCGCCTACCGCGGAGCCCGGCCCCAACGGTTGCCGTGCGGGCAACCAGACGACTCGGCCAGCGTCGTCAGGTAGGGCAGATAAAACGGCGAGCTGCATTGTTCCATAATCGAACTGCGGCAACAGTGTCGTATAACTATTCGCGATCAACGGAAGAGCCTCGATGCTACATGCAATTGCGAGGACCATCCCAACTGCACGCGACCGCTCGAATACCTTGCGCACCACAATAGGTACCAAGATTGCCCAAACAAGGGATGGAACAACAGCGAGGTGGTAGAGCTCGCGAAACAACGAAGTCGGCCCGAATTCAAATATTCGGCCGACGAGCTCCGACGCCGGACCTCGCGTCCCAGAAATGATAATGCAGAACAGCAACGACACTACGAGCAACGTCACAACCTGCTTGCGTCGCGATCGAATAAGCAATGCCGAAGCGCTAATTGCTGGCAGGAGCCACAAGGACTGCAACTCCAGCCGACTTGCAACCGACTCATAATAATGTGGCGCGTAGCCGATTCCGCGTAGCGCATCAATTAGTAATGCTGAATTATTGTCGAGCCAATGTGAATTCGTTTGCTGCATAGCGAGCACACTCTCGTTGTGCATAAAAATCGGCGCGAGAATTTGCGGCAGTGTGGTGGTCAGTAATACCGCCAGCGAAATCGTGCCCGATCGCCATCGCCTCAGGAGCAAGATTGATGTCACTATTGCGAGAGCGCTAAGCGCTATAAACTGGAGTTGGATGTTTGTAAGCCCGAATAGAATGCCGGGCAACAAACCATCGCGATAACGATTTCGGCATAATAGCAGGGCCTTGACGCCCCACGGGAAAAGCGCAAACGCCCCGAGGTAATAGTAGTGTCCGGCGACGAGTTTGTTAAACGCGACGGGGTTACCAGCGTAGATCATCCCGGCCAGCAATGCGAACTTTCCTGCTTCCGGAAACACGGCAAGCGTCAATCGTGTTGCTCCTAAGAACGACAAGGCGAAGACACCGACCAAATAGAGAATTAGCACCAGCTTTGAAGGCATAAGAGTGGCCGCCACGGCTAATACAGCATGAGCCGGAATTATACCAACATATGGATTCGGGGATACGGACATCGGGTGGATCAGCGAAATGTCGAGCCGAGGCAGTTGCGTTAATTGCTCGCCCAAGAACGGCCACTGCCAATCGTGCCGAAACGCGGGAATGCCGGACATCGCGATAATGGAGCGCACCGCCAATACCGCAAAAACCAGCGCCGGTAACCACTTGATGATCTGCCCGCTCCAGTTCCGGCGCAGATTGGTAGGAGCGGTCCGAGCCTCAGATATTTTCAATCTCGTGCAAAGAGTGACGCCTCGATCCCCTCGATAAATCGGTCAAACGTAAATCTCCGAATGTAATCGGCGGCTCCCAGTCCGAGCCGATTTCTTAGTTCACGGTCGGCGATGATTCGCAAGATCCCCTGAGCGAGCTGGGGCGCCTCGCAGCGTTCCGTTATAAGTCCTGTATAGCCGTGACGGATCGAATCAACCAGTCCCGACACGGGGTAGCCGACAGCCGGAATACCAAATCGCGCCGCCTCCGAGACCACAAGCCCCCATCCTTCGCGCAGGGAGGCGATGGCCAAGACATCAACTCTCGAAAGCAGTAGATCGCGATCCTCATCGGAAACGCGGCCCGTGAATTCCACAGCGTCACCGACGCCCAAGCGGAAGGCCAGCCGCCCCAGCCTGTGCCGTTCACGGTCTGGCCCACCTCCAATGATCAGGAGGCGAGCGCTTCGAAACTCGCGCCGAACCCAAGCCAACGCCGCGATCACATGCTCGGTTCGCTTTGATCGAGCAAGCCGGCCGACAAACCCGATTAAACCCGGAGTCGGATTCATGCGCACGGGCGCCACTGGTCCAAGCAGGGGACATTCCACGATGTCGATTGGGCCCTTCAAGCCAATCTCACGGAGAGATCTCGCGCTGGATTCTGAGATGGTGATTGCTGGTACGTTGCGATAGATCTGCAACAACGCCGGCTCACTCAGGTAGCCAATCGTCGAAATCGGCTGCGGTGCCTCCGCAAACCATACTTCTCGCGCGAGTTGGAAAATTAGCAACCGTACACGCCCCTTAGCAATGATTGGCGATAGCCAAGGTAGAGTGTTAACTTCGTCGACAACATAGTCGAAGCGGTGCAGATTCCGCTGGAGCCAGGCCGCCGCATAAAACCGACAGGTCAGCTCCGATCCCATCCTGATGATCGAGTAGCCGTCTCTCTCTTCTCGAGCATCAGCATTTGAGGCTCGACTCGTGAACCATGTTACTTCGTGACCACGCGCCGCCAGCCCGCTCATGAGGTTGTGAGTGTAAATCTCCGCTCCCCCCGCTTTGGGATGGCTTAGATCGCGCCAATTGAGGAGCGCAAGCCTTCTCCTCATTGACAACTGCACGTCCGTTTATGCCGGTTTTAGAGCGTTCTGGCTTGGACGACTTCTTTGGCTACCGTTACGTCCGGCATTTCGGCGAGCTCGCTGTGTGGTACGCGGTCGTAGTAGTGGATGATGTGCATCCGATAGAAGATCGCGAGTGTATCCCGGAAAACCACGAATGCATCATGCCAATTGATTCGGCCGTACCTTCGTTGAAACGTGAGGGTAATGGGCGCTTCTGCGATCCGGTACCCGAGGCGGTACGCGTTCGCAAGAACTTCGATATCGAACGCAAATCGTTTCACGAGAATCCGGGGGAAAACACGCCGCAGTACTTCAATCTTAAACAGCTTTAATCCAGTTTGCGTGTCTCGAACCGGCAGCCCAAACATCATGCGAACGAGCCCATAATAGATCGCACTGAAGATCCGTCGCTTAACCGGATAAGTCACTTCTGAGAGTGGGTGGAGCTTCGACCCAATGACGACGTCCACACCCTCACGCTCCATTATGCCGAAGAGGACCGGAAGTTGGACGGGATGCAAGTCCATATCGGCGTCTAGGAAGACGACGTAGTCACCGCTGGCATAACGCGTGCCACAGACTAAGGCATTCCCTTTTCCGCGGTTTCGGTCGTACCAAACAACTCGAACTTGGTCGGCGTATCGAGCCTTAACCTCAGCGGCCCGCAAGTATGTCTTGTCGTGGCTGCCATCGTCGACCACAATGATTTCGAAGTCGAAGCCCAGCTCCGTGAGGGTATCCATCGTCTCAGTGATATTCCCGACGATGCCCTCTGATTCGTTAAACGCCGGCATCACGACGGATACCTTGCCACGAATCATCAGGCTGCTTCCATCGCTGGCGCCAAGCGACGCGCCGCAATCACGGGCGCATCGATCCGATATAAGGAGCCTAAACAGGCGAACAAGTGTCCCGCAAGCACGATGAAGAGCACTCTTTCCAGCGAGTCATGCCACAAGTGTATGGCGACAATCTCGCCCACCATGGCAATTCCCAAAAACATGAGGAATCCATAGCGGTGAAGACCCGTCTTATAAGCGGCGGCAGCTCCGCTTACAGCGAGTAACGCCATCGCAACCGCATAGGGAAACAAGTAGTAACTCGCCGGTACAAACGCTTGGCCGGCTACGATCGCGATAAGACGTTCTGGCGAAAAGTAGACGATCGAAAGGCCGACTCCGGCGATCACTAACATGATCGCCCCCGCCTCGAGCAGGAGCATTCTAGGCGAGAGACCGCGGATGGCCCGCGATGTGACCTTCGGGAGGATGACCGTAGGAACGAAACTGAGGACAAATAAGATGATCTTCCCGATCAAAGATACGACGCCGTACAGCCCGGCGATCTCGGGCGCAAAGAAATGCTTTACGAGCATGACGTCGGCAAATGCGAGGGTCGTGAGGAACGTGATAGAAGCAGCGATCCCGCCGGCGGTGCTGACAAATCTCGTGATGTCAATGTCGAGCGCCCGGGCAGGTCCGCCAAAATGTGGGCGCAGCGTCACGAGCGTAAACGTCAGCGATATGGCGACGCCGATCGCATAGCCACCGATCGCCCCTGTCAAACCATAGCCTAACCAGGCGAACGCCGAACCCAGAAGAGCCTTGCCGGACGCCTCCAAGGCTGTCGACCAGGCAAAACCGGCGAAATCGTGCGTTCCCTGAAGAACTCCTCGCAGGGCCGGGAGCAGCAGATTCATCCCGAAAATCACCGCTAGAAGGGTCATGACGCGCGGCTCGTCGATCTGCAAGTAACGCGCGATCGATTGAGAGGTCGCCAAGACAACCAGCGTCGCAATGAAGGCCACCACGGCGAGTACGAGCGTTGATCTACGAGCCAAAGCGTGTAACCGAGCCAGGTCACCGAGCGCGTGATACTCAGCAGCATACTTTGCAAGAACTGTGGCCATGATCCCCGCCGGGATCGCGCTGATCGTCAGCGTTGCGATCACAGCCGACAACGCGCCGTAGCCTGACAATCCCAGCTTCCGACTTACGATAAAATGGAATACATAATTAAAGACATTGGTGATAAGCGAGGCGGCAAGCACGAGCGAGCCATGACGCACGAAGTCGCTTGCGCGTACGTGAGCTACCGCGAACTTGATCCGACTACCCAATGGATGCCCCCCGGTTCTCCGGTGGCGTCGGGACTCGGCGTTCGAATTTTTGTAGAATCGTGCGGACAGCGATCGACAGTTCCTCAACGCCGATGAGCCGTGCCACCGCGACGAACACTAGCGAACCAATGGCGAGCTGACCAAACAGGAACCACGCCCGCGAAACCAACGTCGGCTGGGGCATCACGCCAAGGGCGGCGATCCAATGGAGCACGAGCAGCATGGCCAGCGAGCACACTGAAATTCGCGCCAGCGATGTCGCCAGGGTCTTCCAATCCAGCCCATGGAGCAGCCGCCAGATCAGGACAAAGAACATCAGCATCTGCAAGGTCTGGCTGACCGAGTTCGCCAGCAAGAGACCGCGGGCGCCGAGGGTCGGCAGCCAGTAGGCTGACAGCGCGACGTTGATGCTGACGGTCACGACCGCAAATACGACCGGGAGCCGGGGTTCCATGCAGGCGTACGAACAGCGCGAGAGCACGACGTTGGCGGCGATCGCGATCAATCCAACGGCGGCGTACGGTAAGATGCTGGCTGTTAGGTGGGTCGCGTCCTCGTTGAACGCTCCCCGTTCAAACAATGTCGAGACGATCGCGTGCGCCAGTACCATCAACCCGACCACCGAAGGTATCGTTATGAAAAAAACCATCCGCAAGCCCATCACGACGCTGCGCCGCACGCCGACCCGGTTGGCCGCCGCGAATTGCGAGGCGAGCAGCGGAAAAAGCACTGTCGCGATCGAGCCGGCGAAGATCTGCTGCGGGAACCACACCAACCGCACCGCGTAGCCCATCGACGCCAGGTTGCCCTCAGCTAACTTCGAACCGAACCATCGATCAAAGAGTAGCGACGTCTGGCCGGCCGCCGAACCGACGATGACCGGGGCCAGCAGCCACCACACCTTCTTGAGACCGGGATGTCGCAAATCCAGAACAAACCGGTACAACCGGTAGCGCACGATCGACGGAATTTGCACGAGCAACTGGGCGAAGAGTCCCAGGACTGTCCCGAGCACCAGCGCATATATGCCCATCCTTTGGTTGAGCATCACGACCGTCCCGAGCGTGACGATATTAACCGCAATGCCTTGAAGGGCGGGCGCGGCAAATCGATTGGTCGAATTGAGCACGGCGGCCGCTGCCCCCGATAAGCTGGTCGCGACGATGCTAGGCATGAACCAGCGAGTCATGTCCACCGCCAGCGCAAGCTGCTGCGGATTGGTGAACCCCGGCGCGATCACCGGCACGATGTATGGCGCGAAAATCCAACCTAAAGCCGCTAGCCCCGAGAGGCATAGAAACAGCGAGTTGGCGATAGTGCTGCTCAGCCGCACGACCTGCTCTTCTTCCCCGCGCGCCAGGTATTCGGAGTACGTCGGTAAGAGCGCAACGAGCAGCGCGCCGGTGAAGATTCCGAACAGGATGATCGGAATCCCCGACGCCGCCGAGAACGCATCCATCGATTTTTGAGCGCCGAAATAGTTCGCGTTAACGACATCGCGGCCGAAGCCGAGGATTGTCGAACTCAGCGTCGCCGCCATGATGATGATCGTCGACGCTCCCAAGGAGCGCCGACCGGTCGGTGGGACGGCGCGCAGTTGCGCGCTAATGAGCACCCTCGCCGCTGATCACGACCGGCACCGTCCGTGCGATGATCTCCAAATCTCCAAGCGGCGACCAAGTGTCGATGTAGTGGTTATCGAGGCGCATCCAGTCTTCAAATGAGATATTCGAGCGGCCACCGATTTGCCACAAGCAGGTTATTCCTGGTTTGATGCTCAGGCGGCGCTGGGCAAAGGCGTCGTAATGCTCGATCTCGCCCGGCAGCGGCGGCCGCGGGCCGACGATCGACATCTCGCCTCGCAAGACGTTGATGAGATTCGGCAGTTCGTCGACGCTGGTTCGGCGCAAAACCGCGCCCAGCAGATGCAGCCGCGGGTCGCGCCTAATCTTCAGGACCGGGCCGTCGACCTCGTTTAATCCCCGCATCTCGTCATGCAAGAGGTGGGCGCCGTCGACCATCGTCCGGAGCTTATAGAGTTTGAAGCGCCGGCCGTCCTTGCCGACGCGCTCTTGTAAGAAGAGCGGCGACCCCCGGGATACCGCCGCGATCGCGACGGCGGCCAGCGCCAGGATCGGCGCCATGACCAATAAGATGAGCGCGGCGAATGCGACGTCGGTCGCCCGTTTGAGGCCAAACCACCAGTTGGGGACCTCGCGGCCCTTTGAAATGGAAATCCGCCGCGACGCGAGCAGCGGAACAAAGGCACCCGCCTCGAGCCGGTTCATCCGTCGTTTGAGTTCAGCTTGCAAGGTTCGGCTCCATCAAAGTGGACCACACGCGTTCACCGACGACGTCGAGCCCTGCAATCGTGTCGCTGGTGCCGCGCCGATCGCCGAGTTCGATCAGCGGGACGTATTCACGCGTATGATCGGTCCCCGGTGCCGTTGGATCGCAGCCGTGGTCGGCGGTGAAGATGGCGCGATCGCCGCGTTGCAACGCTGCTTCAAGCGCCGGCACATGTCGATCGAGACGGGCGAGCGCGTCCGCGTAGCCGCGCACGTCACGACGGTGCCCGAACTTCGTGTCGAAATCGTTCAAATTCACGAAGACAAAACCCCGTTCCATACAGCGCAGCCGTTCGAGTGTGCGCGCCATCGCTTCCTCATTATCGGCAACTCGTTCCGAGGATGTAACGCCCCGCCCGCTGTAGATATCGCAGATCTTGCCGACGGCGTGCACCGGCATCCCTCGCTGGGCGAGCCGGTCCAGCAAATTCTCCGGCGGATCGATTGCAAAATCCCGACGGTTCGGGGTTCGGACGAAGGCCCCGGGTCGTCCCACAAACGGCCGGGCAATGACCCGGTTCACTTCGTGGGGCGGGACCAGGATCGCCCTAGCCCGTTGGCACCATTCGTACAGGGTCGCCAGAGGGATCACCTCTTCGTGAGCGGCGATCTGGAAAACGGAGTCCGCCGAGGTGTACAGGATCGGCCGGCCGGTCGCGAGGTGTTCCGGGCCGAGCTGCGCGATGATCTCAGTGCCGGATGCCGGCACGTTTCCAAGTGGCGGCTTTCCGCAGATGGCGGTAAATACGGCAACGATCTCGGCTGGAAACCCGTCCGGATACGTCGGAAATGGAACCTCCGTGTGGATGCCCATCATCTCCCAATGGCCGGTGATCGTGTCTTTGCCCTTCGATTCTTCGGCAAGCCGAGCGACAAACGCGGCCGGTTCGGCGACTGCAGCCACCCCTCGCACTGCCGTGAGGTTTCCTAAGCCGAGGCGCTCGAAATTTGGAAGCCGCAATCCCCCGCACCGCTGCGCAACGTTAGCGATCGTGTTTGCCCCGGGCGCATCTCCATACGAAGCAGCGTCCGGCATGGCCCCGATTCCGGCGGAATCGAGCACAATGACGACGCAACGTGGCATATAGGCTCGCGGTTCGAACTTCGCGAACCGATGCCTCCCCAAAAGGCCCACCACGAACTGGGAGTCTGGACCTGCGACGTTCCTGCCATACGGGCCTCTTGGTCCTGGGATTGTTCACTTCAGTCGCTCCGGCGGCGCAGGCTGCCGGCTCCGGCCAATTCGACGTTTCCGCCCGCCGCATCACGTATTACAGCGACCGCTTCGTCATCGCGGCGGATGATAATGTCGTCATCCATCTGCCGGACGGTACAGCGCTTCGCGGGCAGACATTCGCGATGGACTTGCGGCTTAATCGCTTTGTTATCGCGGGCGATGTGCGGCTCATCACGGCCGCCGCAACGTACGAGGGCGCGGCGTTCGCAAAATTCTTTGATTACGACCGGGCGTACTTTGTTCCGATCACGTCCGAGCCCGATCGCTGGACGTTTGTCGGCGGCGATTGGTCACATCCGCTCCGCGGTCGCGAAATGCCCGGAGACACATTCGCCTTGCCCGATCTGCAGGCCGAGCGCCCATTTTTGTATGCAACCAAAGCCCTGATCGTTCCTAAGAGCAGCGTGCGATTCACGCCGGTACAACTCAACACCGGGCTTGCGCTCATACCGGCTCCAAGTTACTTTCTCAACTTTGCGGCCAATCCGAACTTTGCGCAGAATGCGCTAGCGGGTGCTTACGCGGATGCGCCGTATCCATTTGCCGGCGGGGGGCACGCACTGGCTACCGCCCACTTGCGCTACGATCAGCCGAATAAACTGTATGCAGCGTACGAACAGCACCTGGTCAGCGACCGTTCGTACCTCGTCGCCTCCGTGAATCCGCTGACGCGACCGCAAAAGCAATTCAACCTGCTGGCCTTTGACCGGCTCTCGCCGAAGACTCAAATACAAGGTCTCTTTCAAGTCAACACCTTCCAGCACGGCTTCAGCCAACCGCTCGCTTCGGGTGGCTTTCTGAACGTGCAGGCGACGGCGGGGCTCCGGCGCTCGTTCCTTCAATTGAACATGAATGCGTTTTACGACAGCTTGCTTGCCGATCCGGCGCCGCTCAACTATTACGGCGACCCGTCGCACAACTTCGTCCCCGATCATCCGCTGGACACGCAGTTGGCCTGGACCGGCTTCGACCAAACCGTGCGACGGCTGCCGTTCACGCATCTGTCGCTCGGGCCCGTCCCGATTACCTACCGGTTACGGTCTGGAATCGGGCTGGCGCATAACGGAACGACACCCCCGCAAGTCTTCGGCGGTACCGCATATCCGACGATCTGGCAACACTTCGCCGGCCTGACGCTAGCCGCCGCACCGGTGCATGCGCTGCGGGATCATCGCTCCGCGCGCAACGACGTGTTGTTTACGGCTACTTTCGACGGGCAGCGGCAATGGTTTTCGGTGCCGCATCACATCGATACGGCAACGACCACCTTATCGCTGAGCAAGATATTTCATCCGACACTGCTGGGCTTCGTCAGCTACTCGATCGCCAATCTCGGCGACGCGTACGGCGCCCGCCAACTCGAAGTATATCCGATACCGACGACGCCGATCATTAGCCCAGTCACCGGCGAAAGCTTCCCCGGTTACGCTGCGTTCCGCGGTTTTGCCACCACCCGCTCGCTGATCGAATCGCTGGTGTACACTCCCAACCCGCGGTTTTCGTTTACGCTGACGGGACGCCAGAATCATGACTTTCCAGCCCCGATTCCGCAGCCGACGGGACAACCGCAGGTCGGCGTTTCACCGCTGCAGCTTTCCGGGGATCTTCGCTTACGGCTTAATCGCTCGCTGGTCCTCGATCTCGGGCGCTCGTACTACTTCGGCTTCGGAAAACAGCGCTTCAGCCCGCAGTTCGGCATCCGGTTGGATAAGTGAAACGCGCGGTCACGCTAACGGCAATTATGAGCCTGATCGCCGGAGGACTGGGGACGCCGGCGCGTTCTGCGCCGCCGGCGCCGGGGTCGACGCCGACCTTGCCGCCGATCTCAGCGACCGCCACGCCATCGCCGTCGGGGCAACTCGTGCGGTGGGCCGGGCAGCTTCTGGATGTGCGTAAGGGTTTTGTTTTCTTCACGACCGGCGACGGCTTTCGGTTAGCGCCGGCGTACCAGATCGTCGACGCCGCTTCCGGCGGAGCGACGAGTTTAAAGGCGACGACCCGCAACTATGCACGCGCGTCGTTCGACACGGGCACCGGCCAGGTCGTCGAACTCGCGCTTTCTCGCCGGCCGCTGCCCAGCGACGCCGAATACGCGCAAATCAAACGCTTCGCGCTCGCGCTCTCGACGCCGGTGGCCAATCCCGATTTGGCGCCGCCGCCCGGCGGCGGACTCACCGGTAAACCGGTGCTCGTCGTTTTCACGGTCGAAGTGCCGGTCGGCACGCCGGTCAGCGACGATGTGTTTCTGGCAACCGACGTGAGCGGCTGGAGCGCCACTGCGATCAAGATGGATCGGGTCGACGCCCGCCACTATCGCATTAGCCGCGACTTCAATTCCGGAACGCGATTTTTGTATCGTTATACGCGCGGCTCGTGGCGCTCAGCCGAGCGCGGCGAAGACGGCCTCGAGCATCCGCCGCATTCGTTTATTGTGAACAACTCGGACGTGCAGCGCAAAAGCGACGTCGTGTTCCATTGGGGCGATGAAAACCCGTCGGCGCCGGACGTCGGAGCGCAAGCGCTGCCGACCCCGTTCAATCCACGGCCGTTCGTCACGCCCCGTCCATAGCCGAGCCTCGTGCGCATCACCGTCTTCGCTGGCCTAGTCGTCGGGGCGATGCTCGTAACGCGAACGCCGACAGGCGCGGCGCTGCCGGTTCACGTCGACATCCGCGCCGACACGATCGCCTTCTTCCCCGACCGCGGTTTGCTCGCAGCCGAGGGCCGCGTGCGCGTTGTGGCCGGCGATCGAACAGTTACCGCCGACGCGCTCCGGTACGAGTTGCAATCCAACCGACTGCTGACGACCGGCAACGTCCACGTACAGTCACCGCGCGCCGGCTTTGAGGGGGCAATGTATGCTTTGGATCTGGTCAGCGACGGCGCGACACTCGTGCGCGTCGGCGATTCGGCCGGAACCGTGACGCTGACCGGCGACGATCTCGACGACTCGACGTTCGAGCCCGGTTCCGCACCCGCACTCGAGGTCGTGAATGTTAGCGGGCTGCGTCCATACATCAGTTCGACGCACGCCATCGTCACACCGTCGGTCAACGTCCGCTTTTCGCCGGCGACGTTTTCGACCTCAACCGGGGTCGCGCCAACAACGCCGACCTATCTTTACACGTTTGCGTCCGCCAGCGGCTTGACCACCTCGGTCGGCCAGAGCGCGACCTTCGACCAACCCTATGGCATCTATGGAAGCGCGCACGCGCTGGCCGCCGCCCACCTGCGATACGACGTCCGCACTGGAATCCGGCCAGGGTTCGAAGAGCGGCTCTTCGATGGCGACCGGTCGTACCTGGTCGGGTCGATCGTCCCCGGCAGCGATGGCCGAACCGATTTGGTCGGCTATCGCACGCTGTCCTCGCGCGTCACCGGGAACCTCTCGGCATCGCATCTGGTCGGCAACGATTCAGCCCGGCTGTCGTTTCAGCACAGCAGTTCCAAATTCACGTCGTTGCTGGCAAGCTCGCAAAACAACGGCCAGCATACGGACGAATTGACGATGACGAGCGTCTATCACACCATCCCGCGTTTGCTCGGGTACAGCGTTCGCGCCGGCTTCGCGGTCGACCGAAACGCCGGCGGCGAACCATTTCCCAGCGTTTTTCGCAGCCGATTTGGTGGCCGGATCGCCCCACCGCATCCATTTCACGGTCCGCTGAGCAGCGACGTCAACCTGAGTTACGACGTCGATTCGACGACCTCGAGTTTCGCTCACCAGTTGATCACTCAAAACCTGACGGCCTCGTTTACGCGCTCGTGGAGGCGCGGTCCGGCCAACGTCTCGCTGTATGGGCTCGTCAGCTTTGCCAACATCGCGAATCGCTACGGTGCTGCGTTCGTGGATCTGCTGGGTCTGCCGGATCCCACCAAGCCCTACTTCGCGCCCGACGGCACTCCGTATCCGGGGTACTTCGCCTACTACGGAGTCCGGACCAATCGTACGTATCAGCTACAGACAACCCTTGCGCCCAACCCTCGATTGAACTTGCAGGTCACGACGATCTACACGAATGACTTTCCGCAGTTCCACGGGTTCGGCCGACCGCCGCTCACCGCGCTCGTCAACCTGCGCTTGGTCACTCCTTCGAACCTGCAAATCAACCTCGGCCGGTCGTACACGTTCGGTTGGAACGGTCAATACCTCGGGGCGTACACTTTGTCGATCGTTCCATGATTGTCCAAATGCTGGCCACAGTCGTATCGCTGTTGGCTGCGGCGCCGGCGAATGCGTCGCCGATACCGACGGCACCATCGACATCGACGTCGACGGCGGCACCGTCACCCTCGGCGCAAGTGCTTTACTTTCGCGGTCAGCTGCTTGCGATTTCGCACGGGTACGTGTTGTTCACCACCGGCGGTGCGCTCAAAGTCGCTGACGACGCCGTGATCGCCCGCCCGCTGGCGCTAGGGCGGACCATTCGCATCGCGGTCGATGCTCGCACAAAATTGGTTCGGTCGGTCGGCAGCGCAACTGCGGCTCCGCGACCCGATGAGGTGGCCGCCAGCAAAATTCCCAGCGAGTTTCTGGTGCTCGTGCCAGCCGCTGGCGCGCGGGGGGCGACCGAGGCGCAAGCAGCCCGCAGCGTGACCGTTACGATCGACGTGCGCGTTCCCGACGACACGCCCAGCGGCGACGACGTCTATCTCTCGAGCGAGCGCAGCAACTACAGCCCGGCCGAGCTGCGTATGGATCGGGTCGGCACGAATCACTGGTCGGCGGCGATGAACCTGCCCTTGGGTGCGTCGTTTGCCTACCGATTCACGCGCGGAAATTTCGCGACCGGCGAACGCGATCGCAACGGCGTCATCGGACCGCCCCACGCGCTTACCGTCTCCGAGGGCCTGCGTACGTCGGATGCAGTCCTGCGCTGGGCGGACCGTTAGGCGTCTAGCCGACAATGGCGCCGCGCGTTGCGCTGACCATCTTGTGGACGACGACGGCAGCGCCGAAGCCGTTATCGATGTTGACCACGGCGACGCCGGGCGCACAAGCGTTCAGCATCGCCAGCAGCGCCGCCAGCCCTTCGAACGCGGCGCCGTAACCGACGCTGGTCGGCACCGCTATGACCGGCGCGCGCACGAGGCCCGCGACGACGCCGGGCAGCGCCCCCTCCATCCCGGCGACGACGACAAGCGCGGCGACGGCTTGGAGCTGCTCAAGATCGGCGAACAGCCGGTGCAGTCCGGCGACCCCGACATCGCTGCTGCGCACGACATCGTGGCCGAGCGCATCCAAGGTCAGCGCCGCTTCGTCGGCCACTGGTAAATCTGATGTCCCCGCACAAACGACGGCGACCCGCGCGCCGCTGCGGGGCAACCCACCCCACGTGAGCAGCCGGGCGCGGCCGTCGTACCGAGCGCCAACAAGCTTCGCGGTCAGCGTGGCGCCGGCGGCGGCGGCGAGCCGCGTCACCAGCGCCAATCCTTGACGCTCATGAAGTTCCCGGGCGATCCGTTCGATTTGCTCGACCGACTTATGCTCGCCGTAAATTGCCTCCGGCATGCCGGTGCGCAGCAACCGATGATGATCGACTCGCGCGTCGCCGATATCGACGAACGGCAGCTGTCGTAACGCCGCCATCGCTTCGTCGAGATCGACACCGCCGCGCCGCAGCCGTTCGAGCAGCGCGCGCAACGTCGCTTCGTCGTAGGTTGGCACCGATTATGCGGCTCGGGTCAACGGACGGTAATTTCAACATCGCGAGTCGCTTGAACGCCGTCAACGTTGCGCGCGATGATGTGCAGCGTGTACGACGATCGCATCAGCGGCCGGAACCAAAACGGGATGTCGGGGACGGTATAATCGAGCGAAAAATCGCCGACGTCCCGGCGCTGGAGTCCGGCGGAAATCCCTTCGATCTTCGCTTCAACGCTCGCGACGTTGGACGTCGTGAGCACGCGACCGTGCACGACGTCTCCGCTATGGACGGTCGTCGGATTGACCTGCGCCAGGATGATGCGCGGCCGATCGTGCGGTTGCGCGATCGGCACGGTTGGCCGCAGCACGCGAGCGGGATGCAATTGAACCGGCGCAGCTGCAGCGACATCCCGCGCTGCAACTTGGCCGACCGGGGTCGGCGGTGGCGTGCGCGTAGCAGGCTCCGCCGTTTTGATCGACGCGCGCGGCTTGGCACTAGGTGCTAGCGCGCTGGGGGCAACGGCGCGGGCTACCGGCGGTGTCACAGTGACCCGCGGTGTCGCTGTGACCGCCGGCGTCGCAGTGACCGCCGGCGTCGCAACGACGCCGACCGGTGATTTCTGCTGGCGGCGGATTGGAACGATACTGGCGGAGGCGATCGGCGGCAGCGACGTCGATGATACGCTGCGGCGCACGTCGCTAGTGCGAGCGCAACCCGTGGCCGCCAGCGCGGCGAGCAAAGCAAGGGCTCGGAACGCGGTGAACCTAACGCCCACGCGATGACCTATCGGCCGATCGATCTCGCCAGACTGAATCTGACCTCGCTCGACGATCGCCCGTCGAAGGTTCAGAGGTCCGACCTCGGGCGTACCGTCGAATCCCAAGCGCCATTCCGTACGTGGTTCGACGCGCTTCCGAATATTCTGGCCGCCGCCGACCTGCGGGAACTGGTCGCTTGCACGGCAGCCGCGATTCACGCTCGCCGGCCAGTGCTGCTCGGCATTGGTGGGCACGTCGTCAAAGTGGGGCTCGGCCCGATGGTGTGCGACCTGCTGCGCGATGGGCTCGTCACCGCGATTGCCGCCAATGGTTCGGTGACCATTCATGACACCGAGCTAGCGCTGGCGGGCAAGACATCCGAAGATGTAGATGTGGCGCTTCAAGACGGCAGCTTCGGCATGTCGGCTCCGACGGCCGCTCTCATCCTCGGCGCAATTGCCACTAGCGGCGAGCGCGGTATTGGCCGCGCGGTCGGTGAAGCGCTSCGCGACGCCGCCGCGCCATTTGCCGAYGCGTCGGTGCTGGCGACTGCCGCCGAGCGCCAGCTGCCGCTGTGCGTCACCGTCGCCGTCGGCACCGACGTCATCCACGCGCACCCGCAAGCCGACGGCGCCGCAATTGGAGCAGCGGCGATGATCGACTTTCGGACGCTCTGTTCGGTCGTAGCCGACCTCCTGGACGGCGGCGTCTATTTGAACTTCGGTTCAGCAGTTCTGTTGCCCGAAGTGTTCCTGAAAGCCGTGAGCGTCGCACGCAACCTCGGCCATCGCGGCGATTTTACGACCGCCGATTTTGATTTCATCAAGCAGTACCGGCCGTCAACGAACGTGGTTCGCCGGCCCCATGTCGGGACGAACGGCCGTGGATTTTCGTTGACCGGCCATCACGAGCTGATGTTTCCACTGTTTTGGCACGCCGTCCGCGTGGCGCTCGCATGAGCTTGCTAACCATCGTCGTTCCGCTCTACAACGAGGAAGCCAACGTCGCCGAGCTGCTGCGCCGGATCGGCGCGATCGCAGCCGAACTGCCCGGCCTCAACGACTACGAGATCATCGTTGTGAACGACGGCAGCCAAGACGGCACGCTGGCCGCGCTACGGGCCGAACAAAAACGCTACCCCAAACTCGTGATCGCATCGTTATCGCGGAATTTCGGTCATCAGATTGCCGCCACCGCGGGACTCGATATTGCCCGCGGCGATGCTGTCGT